>Ga0306886_100060_pt1 | contig 70061 bp, 64 predicted proteins | sample AntDeeMetagen136_FD_190444 | JGI IMG/M metagenome (GOLD analysis project Ga0306886, IMG submission 190444) | Saline lake microbial communities from Deep lake, Antarctica - Metagenome #136 (v2) (version 2) | ecosystem: Environmental > Aquatic > Non-marine Saline and Alkaline > Saline | place... | reverse complement strand
GAGACACTAGGATGTCGGCGTGGTGCCGACCGGCCGAAACACCGAGAAGCGCTGTGACGCCGGTAGATCACCCGTGCTCAAGGTAGATCACCCGTGCTCAATTACGATGCGCGGTCATTCGTGGCTGTGTGACCGCGCTGGTACCGGATCCGTGACGGGTCGTCTCACGACCCACACACTGTTTCCGTCGCCGAACGACCGATCCTGCAGGTCAACGAGTGAATAGTTTTATCTGTTGAACGATAATACTGTCAGTCGTGAATTCGAGTGGTCGAACGCAGCCAGACGGATGCCGTCAGTAAATCACCGCACGCATCCGATGCCGTCGACGGTCCAGCTGATCTCTCACTCGACGATATTTATCACCTTCTGCAGACGAAGCGCCGTCGGGACGTGCTCCGGTACCTCCACGAAGAGGGCGGACGGGTCCGATTGCGAGACCTCTCTGAACAGGTCGCCGCCTGGGAGCAAGAGACAGCGATCGAAAACCTGAGTTCCAACGAGCGCCAGCGGGTCTACATTTCGTTGTATCAATCTCACCTGCCGAAACTCGACAATCACGGAATCGTCACGTACGACAAAGACCGCGGTTGGGTCGAGCCAACGCCACTCGTGGCACGGCTGCGTCCCTATCTCGAGCCCCCGCATCAGGCCCCGTCATCCGAACGGTGGCCGCGACGGTACGCGGCGACAATCGCCCTCTGTGGGCTGCTTCTCGGGATGATCGCGGTGGGGATCGTTCCGGTTTCCGGACTCGTCGGTGCGGGACTCGTTCTCGTCGCGTTTGCCACCGTGACGGGAATACACGCGTGGTCGACCGGCGTGTTCCGCCGATAGCGCCTCGGCGGGGACGTTCCGACGATACCGCTCCGGTGTTCTCCGAGCGCGATAGTCGAGCGACGACCGTCAATCGGCGCGGGACGGTGCAATCGCGTTCGTTTCACGGGACCGCTCGAGGAGCCGGTGGACGTGGAACGCGACCGAAAAGTCCTGCGGGCTGGGAAGCGCGCAGGCGAGCCAGCCGATGGTCGCGGCGGCGACGATCGGCGTGTCGCTCGTCACGTAGCCGGCGGCGGCCAGTCCGAAAGCCGGAATCGCGAGGAGGGCGGGTGCGAGTGCAGCGAGGCGCAGCGCCCAGGGCGATTCGTTCCCGGTCGGCCGAGGATAGACGGCGGCCCACGGACGGGTCGTTACCAGTGCGACGATCCCGTCGGGGCGGCCGGGGAAATAGGAGACGGAGTACTCGACGCGAGCGAGTCGAAGGACCGTCGCGTGTGCCCACTCGTGGGCCACCAGACCGATCGCGACCGCGAGGGCGAGCGCACAGCCAGCAACCACCACGTTTGTGCCGATCATAGGATGCGTGAGATGCATACCATGGCTGGTGCCTCCATAGCGGAGGCGTCTCACGCGTCCGAGTCGAGGAGCTTCCGGTGGAAGGCCCTCCGGCTGTACCAGTTGCCGTCTTAAGGGCGAGGAGTCTCAGACTGATCGGAACGTCCAGCGCTGGTTGGCACCGCCGGTGTCGGGCCACTGCATGATGTTCGCGCCGTTCGCGGTCGACCAGTCCTCGATGTCGGCGACCATGCCGCTGTGGACGGCCTCGAGTGCGTACTGGCCGCCGTCGTCGACGATACGCCAGCGCTGGCAGTCACAGCCGGTCGCGGCGTACTGCTGGACGTTCGCCCCGTCGCTCGTGTCCGCGTTCGCCACCTCGAGGAACTTGCCGCTATTCTCGTTTCGGATGTGGTACTCGCCGTTGCCCAGATCCTCGACGGACCACTGCTGCGTTGGATGGCCGTTGGCGGGCCACTGCTGGACGTTCGCGCCGTCGGCCGTCGAGATGTTCGCCACCTCGAGTAGCTGGCCGCTGTGGACGTTGACGATCTCGTAGATACCCGTCGCGATCGGACCGCTCGCGCTACCGTCGTCGCCATCGCCGGAGCCAGGCGGCGAGCCGCCGCTCTCGACGGCGTTCGCCCACTCCGCGAGCCAGTCGCGCAGGCCGCTGTCGGAGACAGACAGCGAGTGCGTGTTCACCGGAAGAGACGGATAGCCGCCGACCTCGTCGTGGTGGCCGACCCAGTAATCGTAGGGCGAATCAAGGCGATCGTTGCCGGCGCGATCACTGATTTCCTGGATGATCCGCTGGTCGTTGCCGGTCCGGTCGGCCGGCCGTGCGCCCGCGTTCGCGAGGTTGTGACGTTCGACATCGCCCGCGGGCAACTCGGAGAGGCCGCTGGGCCACAGCGGCGGCGAACCCGTGCTCGGGACCTCCGCGAACGACTGGCCGTCGAGCGCCGGATCGGCCGTCACGTTGTCCCGGTGGTAGGCCGTGGGCGTCCCCTCGAGAATCGGGTCGCCAGTATCGTTCATCCCCGTGTAGACGTTGCTGACGAAGCTCGTGGTGGCAGAGCTATCGGCGTTTGCCGACTCGTCGAAGAAGTAGGTGAGATTGTTGACGACGACGGAGCTCGTGTCGGCCTTGAGCCGCGGGAGGCGGCCGCGACACTTCGCCCAGACGTTGCCCGCCAGCGTCACGTTCGACGCGCCGTCGCCGACGAGCGTGCCGTAGTTGTGGTCGCCCTCGTTGCCGTAGGGGTTCCACAGCCCCTCGTAGATCAGCGAGTTGATGACCGTGGTATTCTGTGTATCGTAGCCGACGGAGAGACACTCGTCGACACCCCACGAGGCCGTCACGTGGTCGACGACGTTGTTCTGCGTGCCGTCCTGGGTGTTGAACGCGTCGTTGCCCTGGATCGAGCCATTGCCGGGGCCGATCCGAGACCGGATGTGCTGGACGACGCAGTCGTTAGCCCCGATCTGGACGGCACCTTTGATAAACGTGATCCCGGGTGAGGGTGCCGTCTGGCCGGCCACCCAGCACTTGTCTTTCGTGATCGCCAGATTGCTGTTTCCGAGATCGATCGTCCCGCTGGTCTCGAAGACGACGAGGCGCGGGCCGCTCATCTGGAACGCGTCCGCGACCGCGCTCCGGGTCGGCTCCGTAACCCGGATTACCTGCACGTTCTCGTTCTCGAGCCACGAGGTGTCCGCGAACCCGTCGTTGAGTCGTACTGTGCAGCGCCGGACTGCGCCACCGCCGACCCGACGAGCGAACGCATCGATCCCGCGCCGATCATCGCCGATGCCGCCGCCGTTTTCAGGTACTGCCGCCGTGAGTGGTTCATGGATCCTGGCTAGATACAATCGCCACACAGTAAATATATATTTTTACTAGGTGAATTATACTCGAATATGAAGGCACTCATATGGCCGGACCGAAACAGACCGTTTCGCGACCGCTCGCGGCTGTACGTGATACCAGTGATGAACCGAGTCGCTCCCGATCGGCCGGCCAAAGGTTAAGTAGCGGTTTGTGGTAACAATCATCATGACGACTACTAACACGCTCGAGTTCGGTCACGCGGATCGCAAAGAGATATACGAGTACGTCGAGCGCCGCGGAGCGGTCGATCCCGAAGAAACTCGAGACCAGCTGGGTCTCGATCCAGGTGGCTTCCGCCACCACATCGCGATCCTCAAGCGAGACGGCCGAATCGAGGAAGAAGACGGCACGCTCAGAGTCACGATCAACGCGGGGGCGGAAGAGGAGTACGTCTCCGAAGCGCTCGAGTTTCATATCCGGCCGGCGCGCCAGGAGGACCTGACGGGGATCGTCGGCGCGATCCGGCAGGTCGCCGAGGAGAAAACGTACATCGAGGCGGAAAGCGTCGCCGACGAGATCGACCACGAGAACGCGTTGCTCCGACACAACGAACTCCAGTCCCGGATGTTTTTCGTCGCCACGGTCGACGGCGATGTCGTCGGCTGGGTCCACCTTCACGCACCGGAGTTAGAGAAGCTGAGTCACACCGCCGAACTCACCGTCGGCGTCCTCGAGGAGTACCGCGACCACGGCATCGGCTCGCATCTCCTCTCGCGCGGCCTCGAGTGGGCCGGCTCCAACGGCTACGAAAGGGTCTACCAGAGCGTGCCGTCGACCAACGAGGAGGCGATCTCGTTCCTCGAGATGCACGACTGGGAGACCGAAGCGGTCCGCGAGGATCACTACAAACTCAACGGCCACTACGTCGACGAGGTGATGATGGCCGTCGATCTGTAGCCCCAGTCACGTTCGATTCGGAAAACGTGTCGCTTTCTAACCAATCCATTTTATATGACCGTCTCTGGAACCGAGAGGTATGCGTCTTGCCACCCCCGTGCAGTCCGAGTGGGAGGGATGGGGGGAATCGACCGCCGTAATCGTCGCAATGGGGCTCGCGCTCGCGGTCGCCGGAATCGTTCAGACGCTCGAGACGCCGGTTTCACAGCCGGTCGTCGCGTTCGAACTGTTCGTCTCGCTGCTCGTGCCGACCGGGCTGGCCACTGGCGGCTATTGGCTGGCCAGTCAGGACATCTCGCCGGACGTTCGCTGGCGAGCCGCGACCAGGGTCTCGATCGGAATCGTCGTCGCGTGTGCGCTCGCCGTCTGGCTCATCGGCTACGTCACGCTCGAGGGCGGAGCGATCCGCGATCCGCTATCGCTGGTGACGGTCCTCGCGGCGGTCGGCGGTGCGACCGGCTTCGCCAGTGTCGTTCGGGAACCACTGCGAAACCAGTCCAGTTCGATGTGTGACTGTGCGGTCGACGGAGACACAGCGGCGGCGCCGTCACCAACCGCGGCCGCCGCCGATATGAAATCAACGGCTGGAGAATCGACAGCGGGTACGACCGAAACGACGGCACCGACCGACGAGCGGATTTCGGACGCGATGGATACGACTGACGAGACAGCGACTCCTCGTGCGTCGACAGCCACCACTGCATCGGCAGCCACCGATGCTTCGACAGCCGCCACTGCGTCGGCAGCCACCACTGCATCGGCATCGACAACAACGGAGGCGACGTCACGCGCTGGTGTGTCCCCGGACGCTGACATCGCCGTTGGTCCCGGCGACCCGACACATCTTATCGATTCGGCCGGGGACCCGAAGTCCGAAGAGTCCGACGCACCGCCGCTGCCAGCGCGAGATCCGGGCATCGACACCGTCGCAGCCGTTCCGTCGACGGCGGAGACGGTCCTCGACGTGCTCCAGAACGAGCGCGCTCGAGTCGCACTTGCCGTGCTCTACCACGAGTGGAACGGCGAGACCCGGTCGGTCGACGACCTCGCTCGCGCGGTCGCTTCGCACACGGACGACTCCGCTGACGCCGTTGCAGCCGTGCTCCGACACACTACCCTCCCGAAACTGGCGGCGATTCGAGCGATCGACTGGGACCCCCACACGAATCTCGTCTCGGAATCCGACCATGCCGTCTTCGAAGAGGGGGTTCGCGAGGCGTCGGTCCTCCTCGAGGCGTTCGAACCGGGAACCAGATAGCCGGGGCCGCCCGCTGTTCGGGTGGCGACGCGGGATTCCGGAACTGGGATCCAAAAATCCAGCCCCCCGCAGCGAACGCCGATCACCGCGGTGCCCGAAGCGGAGACGGCCGAATCGGTCCCACCCGTGCGTAGTAACGGAATCGAAAGGTAGTTTTCCCGGACCCTGCTACGCTGAGTCATGCTTTCGATCGCGCTTGCCGGAAAGCCAAACGCCGGCAAGTCTACGTTCTATACCGCGGCGACGATGGCAGAGGTCGACGTCGCCAACTATCCGTTCACCACGATCGACGCCAACCGCGGGGTGAGCTACGTCCGGACCGAGTGTCCCTGCCTCGAGCGCGACGAGCGCTGTACCGCCGATAACTGCAAGGACGGCAAGCGCTACGTCCCGATCGAACTCCTGGACGTGGCGGGGCTCGTCCCGGGCGCTCACGAGGGAAAGGGGCTGGGAAACCAGTTCCTCGACGAGCTCACGAATGCGGACGTGATCATCAACGTCGTCGACGCCTCCGGCGGGACCAACGAGAAGGGCGAACCCGTCGACATCGGCGACCACGATCCGCTCGAGGACATTGACTTCATCGAGGAGGAGATGGATCTCTGGCTGGCTGGCATCGTCGAGAACAACTGGGAGTCCGTCGAGCGCAAGTCCCGCTCGCCTGACTTCGATATCGACGACGTGCTGGCGGACATGCTCTCTGGCTTCGGTGCGTCGCCAAAGCAGATCGCCATCGTCCTCCGCGACCTCGAGTATCCCGACGACCCGATTCAGTGGGAGGACGAGCACCGCGAGGCGCTCGCACGTGACGTCCGCCAGCGGACCAAACCGATCGTCGTTGCGGCGAACAAGATCGATATCGCGCCCGAGGAGAACGTCGAACGCCTGCTCGAGTTGGACAAACCAGTGATTCCCACGACAGCGGAGGGCGAACTCGCGCTCCGCCGGGCCGCAGAAAACGGGCTGATCGAGTACGATCCCGGCGACGAAACGATCGCGATCGGTGATGACGTCAACGACGCCCAGCGCGAGGCGCTCGAGGGGATCGCGGACACCATGGACGAGTGGGGCGGCACCGGCGTTCAGGCGGTGCTCGATTACGCGGTCTACGATCTGCTCGACCACCTCACCGCCTACCCGGTCGAGGACGCCTCGAAGTGGTCCGATGGGAGCGGCAACGTCCTGCCGGACGCGTTCCTCTTACCTGACGGATCGACACCGGTCGACCTCGCCTACACCGTCCACTCCGACATCGGCGACGGCTACCTGCACGCGGTGAACGCGAAGTCGAATCGCGAGATCAGCGAAGAGTACGAACTCGAGGAGGGCGACGTGATCAAGATCGTGAGCACCAACTGATCGCAGTCCTCGTCGACCCGGATTCCGGAGGCCTTTTGTAGCGATAGCAAAGAGAAGGTGGTAGGCGGCACGGTCAGGCAGCACCTTTCAGCCCGCGTGGTTTCCACGTGTGGCCACCGTTGACTGACCTACCCCGTCTCTCTAATACTTGTGAGCGACTGCTGTTGCGCCCGTAGCGGCGCTTCACTGTCCGACAACGTGTGAGTTCAGTCGCGCTACCTGAGATCGTGAGCGGGAATCGTAACTGAGGGCCGATAGCCTGCCAACAGGAGTCTCACGACGGCTGTCGGGTAGAGATGAGTATTTGCTCACTGGCGACCTACACCGACTATGACGCCTCGTTCAACCCGCGTTTCCGACCCCCGTCGCGAACGAACGACGGCACAGTTGGCCGTCCTCGCCGATCGCCTCAAGGCGACGGAGCAGCGCCAGCAGCACCTGCAGAACACGCTGGCCGGGCTTGCCCGGGAAGTCGGCGTCTCCGTCGGCTGTGTATGTGGGCACTGCGATGAGAGTCACACGCTCATCAAAGACGGCACGATGTACTGTCCGAGATGTGGCTACCGGCGATCGGTGTAGGCCGCCTCAAGTACCCGAAAGTCGGACCAAGGGCGCTCACACCAGGCGGCCGAGCGGATCGAACCGAACCGCGGCCACGAGGACGGCGAGGAAGACGTACGAGCCGCGGATGAGGAGCATCGTCGCGAGTTCGGGATCCGCCCGTCGCGCGACCCCGGCGACCGCGACGAACGCGAGAACCGCGAGGAGGGACGTAAGGGGGAAGAGACGAGCGATGGCGAAAGCGACCACGACCAGTAGTGCGACAGTCATCAGTCCGTAAGCGACGCTGTACGCACGGTCGGGGCCGACGACGACCGCGACGGTCCGTTTCTCGATCGAGCGATCGTACGCGTAGTCCTGCGTGTCGTCGATCACCTTGATCCCGGAGAGGAGCGTGAGGAAGACGACGGCGAAACCGAGCGGAACGACCCCAATCGTCCCTGCTTGCACGTAGAACCCCCCGAGCATGGATAGGGCAATACCCAGGGGGTAGCCAGTCGTCGCCGTCACCGGGTTCATGTCGAGTTGCGGCGCGTGGTGGTAGGCGATCAGCCACGTCGGAACGACCAGTACGACCGCGACCGGCTCGACGAGAAGTCCCAGGACCACACAACACAGCGCGAACACCGCCGTCGACAGTCCGAGTGCGATCCGACAGCCGCGTTCGGTCAACGGATGGTCGTCGTCCTCGCCGCGGACGTGGAAATCGACGTAGCCGTCTTTTACGTGTGCCGTGTAGACCGCGGCGAACATCGCGACGACGTGAACCGCCGCGGTCAGCGGGTCGACGGTTCCGGCGAGGATCGCGCCGAACAGCGAGGCTGCGAGCGGCGGCGTCATGAAGACGGGATGAACCTGCGACCAGAGCGCTCGAGCGGTCGTGTCGACTCCGGCGGTGTCCCTGGCGAGGGCCATATGCGGGCGACAACGAACTGAAGTATAATACCCGGGCCGGGGCCGCACGAGCTGGAACCGGCCCGCCGGAACACACAATTTGATGTGAGATGACGTGCCACGAGGGAGCATGGCAGATAGCTATACGGGTGCGGATCTCTTCACCGACGCCCTCGAGTCGTACGGCGTCGACTACGTCTTCGGCAATCCGGGAACGACCGAACTGCCGATCATGGACGCGATCGGCCGGAGCGACCTCGAGTACCGACTCGGGCTCCACGAGGACATCGCAGTGGGAATGGCCGGTGGCTACGCTCAGCGCAGGCGATATCACGCCCACCACGACGACTCGATCACCCCGGTCGGCGTGGCGAATCTCCACATCGCGCCGGGATTGGCCCACGGACTGGGGAACCTCTACGCGGCCAAGATCGCCGGCGCGCCGCTGGTCGTGACGGCGGGGAATCACAGCACGGACTTCCGCCACGAGGAGCCGATTCTCTCGGGCGATCTGGTCGACATGGCCGACCAGTTCTGCAAGTGGTCCGACGAGGTACTGGACGTCTCGGCACTGCCGACGATGCTCCGCCGGGCGTTTCGGGTCGCGATGACGCCCCCGACCGGCCCTGTCTTCCTCGGACTGCCCCTCGACGTGATGCTCGAGGAAACCGACGCTGAGCCCGAACGACTTGGTCCGATTCCGAACGCGGGCAGCGGCGATCCGGCACAACTCGAGCGCGCTGCCGACCTGCTGGCCGACGCAGACGATCCGGTGATGGTCGTCGGGGACCACGTCGCCCGCTCCGGTGCCGACGCCGTTGCCGCGGCGGTCGAACTCGCGGAGGCGACGGGTGCCCGCGTCCACGGGGAGATCCTCTCCTGCGAAGTGGACTTCCCCACCGACCACGAGCAGTGGGTCTCCTACCTGCCGACCAGCGAGAGTCTGGCCGCGATGTTGATGGACACCGATACGATCTTGTTCGCCGGCTGTTCGACGAACACGACGCTGACCCGCCACGAGGAGGCGCTGGTCGATCCCGACACGACCTGCATCCACCTGAGCGACGACGCCTGGCAGGTCGGCAAGAATCAGCCCGCCGACGCGGCAGTGATCGGCGACCCGGGGCTCGGTATGCAGGATCTCACCGAGCGCGTTCGCGGGAAACTCTCCGATGACGTCGTGGCCGACCGGCTCGCGGAAGTCGCGGAGGTCAAGGAGACCGTCGAGTCCCAGATGGCCGGCTACGGCGAGGCCGACGGGGACGATCCGCGGTCGTCGAAGGCCGAACTGGTCGACGCGATGGAGCGCGTGGCCGGCGACGCGGCCATCGTCGACGAGGGTGTCACCTCGAAGTACGCCATGCTGACCCGGTGGGATCTCGGCCCCGAACAGTACATGTCGAACAAGGGCGGCGGCCTCGGCTACGGGCTGCCGGCCGCGGTCGGCGCGGCCGTCGCCGAAGAACAACTCGAGGAGCCCCGCGACGTGGTCGGCTTCATCGGCGACGGCTCCTACCAGTACTACCCGCACTCGATATACAGCGCCGCCCGGTACGATCTGGACCTGACGGTCGTCATCTCGGACAACCGCAACTACCGGATCCTGAAGGACAATACGCTCCACCTCATGGGCGGAGAAGAAGACGACTACGAGTTCGTGGGAATGGACTTCGAGCCGGCGGTCGATCTCGTCAAGAACGCCGAGAGTCACGGCGCGCGCGCCGAACGTATCGAGACGCCGGACGGGATCGAGGGCGCACTCGAGGACGCGCTCGAACGCGAGGGACCGGACGTCCTGGACGTGCTGGTTCAGGACTGACGGTCCAGATGGCACCGGAGAACCGGCGCCCGGGACGACGCTGTCGGCGACCGCGGGACCCCTCACTCGGCGGCCTCGAGCGACCGACCGAGCGCGACGGCCGTCGCCTCGTCGTACCAGTCGGTCACGAGCTGACAGCCGACCGGATCACCGTCCCCTCTCTCCGTCGCGACCGGAACCGAGAGCGCCGGATGGCCGGTGAGGTTGAACGGACCGGTGTTGGCAATCGTTCGCAGGAGGTCCGCGTCCTCGCTGATCTCGCCGTAATCGGGCGCGCTCATCGGCGTCGTCGGCAACAACAGCGCGTCGCAGTCCGTGAGTCGGTCGTCGATGACGCCCTCGAACTCCCGGCGAACGTTCTGCGCAGCCACGTACCCCTCACCGTCGTCGACCGCGGTTAGCGCCCGCCCGAGGACGAGTCGAGCGCGCACGTTCTCGCCCAGTTCGTCCGCGTCCATCGACGCCACCGCCTCACGCCAGGGCTCGCTGTAGCCGGTTCCGACGCCGTAGTCCTGCCCCGCCTGCGCGACTAGCGTCGTGAACTCCGTGGCGGTGACGGCGGCGTTGACCAGCGACTGGGTCTCGAAGCCGGGGAGCGACGCCGGTTCGACGGTCGCGCCCGCCGCCGCCAGTCGGTCGGCCGCTCGCTCGACGGCCGCAGCGACATCGTCGTCGGCGCCGTCCTGTGCCTCGGTCACGAGGCCGACCGTCAGCCCGTCGATGTCTCGATCCAGCCCGTCGGTCGGGGTCGGTTCGCGCGTCCCGACCGTCGACGGATCGCGGCGGTCGGGACCGTTGATCGCCTCGAGGACGGTGGCCGCCGTCTCCACGTCGGGCGCGAGCGGGCCGATATGGTCGAGCGAGGTCGCCAGGTCCGCGAAGCCGAACCGCGGCACGGTCCGGAACGTCGGTTTGAACCCGACCACGCCGCAGAAGGAGGCGGGGATGCGAACCGAGCCGCCGGTGTCGGTACCCAGCGCCGCGTCGACCAGCCCGGCGGCGACGGCCGCCCCGCTCCCGCTCGAGGAGCCGCCCGGCACGCCCTCGGCACTCGGGTTCTCGACGGGCCCGTGCGCGCAGGTCTCGCTCGTGGTGAAGTAGGCGAACTCGTCCATGTTCGTCGTCCCGACGAGGTCCGCGCCCGCGTCGAGCAACCGCTCGGTGACGGCCGCGTGGTACTCGGGCTCGAAGGCGAGCGCGTCCGAGCCGCAGGTCATCGGGACGCCCGCGACGGCGATGTTGTCCTTGACCGCGATTTCGGTCCCCGCGAGCGGGCCCGACTCGGCGCCGGGCAGCTCGCACCGATACAGGAAGGCGTTGTACTCGTCGTCGTCTTCCCCGACGTTCGCCGCGGGATCGGACCGGGTCGTCGTCGGCTCGAGGTCACCGATCAGGGCGGCGGTCGCCTCCGCTTCGGCCGTGTAGCCCTCTCGTTCGGCCTCGGAGAGTGTGAGTCCGTAGGTCGTCGCCGCCGCCTCGATCGCCTCGGGAATGGTATTTTCTACCATGGGGGATGGTGACAGCACCCGCGTCTTAACGGTTGGGTCGCCGGCAGGGGACGAGGGTCGTCAGGAGCGCCAGTACGCCGGCGTCAGGATTACCAGCACGGAGAGGATCTCGAGTCGGCCGATCCACATCAGGAAGGTCATGTACAGCTTCGCAGCGTTCGAGAAGGGTTCGTAGCTGTTCATCGGCCCGACGACGCCGACGCCCGGGCCGACATTCCCGAGCGTCGCGATCGTCGCGCTGATCGCCTCGAGTCCCGACAGCGAGAGGTCGGGTGTTCGGTGCGCATCGAGAAGGAGCAGGACGGTCGAGACGACGAACAGCGTCAGGAAGAGAAGAACGAAGACGAAAATGCCGTGGATCGCTTCCTCGTCGATAACGTCGCCCGTGTCACCCATCCGAACCGGCCGGATTGCCTGCGGATGGACGGTCGTGAACAGCTCTCGCTGAATCGACTTCCCGACGACGTACCAGCGGATGATCTTGATCGAACCGGCCGCAGAGCCCGCCGAGCCACCGAGGAACATCGCGAACAGGAGAATCACCTGCGTCGACTCGCTCCACGTGTTGAAGTCCATGCTGGCGTAGCCCGTTGTCGTCACGATCGCGAGCGTCTGGAAGAGGCCGTGGCGCAGCGAGCGCTCGAGACTCCCCGGAATCGCGGCGACGCTCTCCGGCACCGTCTCGAGGCCGACCCCGAGGAAGAGGAGCAGGGAAAGGAGACCACCGACGACACCCATCGACAGAATATACGATCGGAACTCGGCGTTGCTCGTCAGACGTTCGGGGTGGCCGCGCCAGGCGTACCAGTAGAGCGCGAAGTTCGCCCCGGCGACGATCATGAAGACCATGACCGCCCACTGGACGATCGGTTCGAACGCCTCGACGCTGCGCCCCTCCGGCGAGAACCCGCCGGTCGGCAGCGACGTGAGCGCGTGGGAGACGGCGTTGTAAAACGTCATGTTCGGGGCTAGCCCGGCGAGATGGAGCCCGTAGTAGACGGCCACCGCTGCGAGCGTGAACCAGGCGTAGATCAGCCAGAGCGCCCGCGCCGTTTGCCTGATTCGCGGCGTTAGCTTCTCGACCTGTAGCCCCGGTGATTCCTCCCGAATGAGCTGTGTGCCACCGACGGAAAGCTCAGAGAGGATCGCGACCATGAGCACGATGATTCCCATCCCGCCGAGCCACTGGGTGAGCTGTCGCCACAGCATGATCGACCGCGAGTGGGTCTCGACGGAGATCTCGCCCATGACCGTCGCGCCGGTCGTCGTGAACCCGCTCATGCTTTCGAACAGCGCGTTGACGGGATGTGCGATCGTCCCCGTCCCGGCGACGAGATACGGAATCATCCCGACGAGCGGAAGCACTAACCACGTCAGTGCGACGAGCAAGAACGCTTCGCGGTGCTCGAGGTCCGGATCGGGCTCGAGGCGCTCGAGACCCGTCCCGACGGCGACGGCGACGACGAGCGCGACGAGAAACGGAAGCGGACTCTCCCGGTAGAACAGTGCGACGGCCGTCGGAACCAGCAGGGAAAGCGAGAGATACTTCAGCACCGTGCCGAGGAGACTCAAACTGGATCGGACATCAACGTGAATCCTTCCTCTCATTCTAAATACCAATCTGGCGGAAGCGAGACGCGCTTCTCGCTCGACCGAACGTAACTACCTCCGACAGATTCGATGTACAGCAATAAAAACTGTGTCTCGAGACTGCCTCGGCCGAGGAACGGGGGAGTCCACGGGCGTCACAAAAAGAACTGCCGGTGGTGTTCGCCCATTGCCGCTCGAGACGTTTCCGAGAACGCGGCGATGTAGTCCATGTTGAAGTACGACCAGGCCTCGTCGGCGGGATCCGCGTAAACGTCGATCGCATCGGCTTCGGTCGCAAACCGGTGATTTCGCGGCGTGTTCCGACTTTCCATCGCCGAGTAGCCCGTGGCCATCGGCGTGATCCCGTGTCGGACGAACCAGCCGCTGGCTGCGGGATGGTCCTGAGCGCCACAGCTGTGTGCGCGAACCACCGGCGAGCGGTCGCGGTCGGGCTCGTCGGCCGGATAGTACGGAAAGTCGGCCCAACCGATGACAGCGTGCCCGCACTCGTGGGCCGCGAAGTTCCGAACGAGTTCCCGCGGCGTCCCGAACCGCCAGCCGAGCAGATCGACGAGTTCGGTATTGACGTAGCCGTACGCTCCGGGCGCTGCGTATTCGCTCCCGTCGTGTCCCGCGTACGAACGCATTGCACCCGCGGTCGTCGTTCCGTCTTCAACGACGAACAGCGTCACCGTTTCCGGCGTCCGATCGGCTCTGAGTACGTCGTCGGTTTCGATCGCGTCGAGCGTTTCACCGTGGGACGGCGACACTCCGAACGTCGCGACCGAGGGTTCGTCCGTCGTCACCTCGGCCGTCCCCGGGGTCGCGTCCGTCCACGTCTCGGCGAACAGTTCGACGCCCTCGAGGACGGACTCGAGCGCGTCGTCGGTCGGCTCGACGGAGTCGTGGCGGACGACTTCGATCGTCAGATCGCCGTCACCGACGGCCGCCGAGCCGGTTCCCGATGCGACGGCCGTCCCGGCGACTGCGGCACACGCACACGTGAGAAATCGGCGGCGGTCAAGCGCGGGCCGCCGGTGGTCCATCGGAGTCATAATTGAATCCAATACCGTTCGAGAGAAAAGACAGACCAGTCATATCGTCCTTCCGGCCGACAGCAACGGTGACGCCGACGACCGGATGTCGTGATTCCGGTCGACTGCGAGGTCACCGCTGAGCGAGGCGGTTGCGCTATCGGTCCCGACCGTTGATCCGTTCGCCGGCGGCCGTTTCGGGGAATATCTTTCCCGGATTGAGCGTGTCGGTCGGATCGAGCGCTCGCTTGATCGTCCGCATGGCCTCGACCGCGCCGCCCCCGTGTTCGGGCTCGAGGTATTCCCGTTTGCCCTGTCCGATACCGTGTTCTCCCGTGGCTGTTCCGCCCAGTTCGATCGCGAGCTCCACGATCTCTCGGTAACACTCCTCGCCGCGTTCGACCTGCTCGGCGCTGTCGGGGTCGACGAGAACGCTGTAGTGGAGGTTGCCGTCGCCTGCGTGACCGAAACAGGGAACCAGGAGGTCGTACTCGTCGGCCAGCCGTTTCGCCTCCCGGACCACCGTCGGATAGGAACTGATCGGTACCGTCACGTCGCCGGGGTGAAGCGGCTCAAGGGCGGGATCGTAACTCCTGACGGCGTAGGCCAGTTCCCTACGTGCCCGCCAGAGGGCGTCCATCTCGTCATCGTCGTCGCTCATCTCGAAACGGGCGACGCCGTGGTCTTCGAAGATCGTCCGGCAGAGGTCGATCTCTTCTTCGACGCCGTGATTGGCGTGAAACTCGAGGAAGACCATCGGCGCGTCGGGGAGATCGCTCCCGAGATATTCGTTGGCCATCGTCGCGCTCAGCCCGTCGACGAGTTCGATTCGGGCGACGCCGACGTCTGTCCGGACCGCGTCGAACACTGCTTCGGTCGCGTCGTCGAGCGTCTCGAAGATCGCTCGGCCGCCGCGGATCTGTTCGGGGCGACCCGCGAGTTCGAGGGTCGCCTCGGTGACGACGGCCAGCGTCCCCTCGCTGCCGACGATGAGGTCGGTCAGGTTGTAGCCGCTCGAGGTCTTGCTGGCCCGCGAGCCCGTCCGGACGACGGTGCCGTCGGCGAGGACGGCCTCGAGGCCGAGTACCCAATCGGCAACCTCGCCGTACCGGACGGTCTGCATGCCGCTGGCGTCGGTCGAGATCATTCCGCCGACCGTCGAGATGTCGCCGGAGGAGGGTAACGGCGGGAAGAACAGGCCATCACCGGAGATGTACTCGCCGACATCGGAGCCGATGATCCCCGGCCCGACGTCGATTTGGAAGTCGTCGGGCCGGTAGTCGGCGACTGCGTCCATCCGCGTGAGATCGAGGCTGATGCCGCCGTGAGCCGGGACGGCGTTGCCCTCGAGTCCCGTCCCAGCGGCGTAGGGGGTCACGGGGACGCCGCGGTCGGTCGCAGCGGCGAGCACGGCCGAGACGTCGTCCGTGCACTCGGGCCAGACGACGGCGTCCGGGAGAACGCCGCCACCGTCGTTTTGCTCCGTCCCGAAGTCCGTAGCGTGCGATTCACGTCGTCCGTCTGCAAACGAGAGCTGATCGTCCGCGAGGTCGAGCGCCTCGAGGAACGAACAGTCGTGTGTCATACGCCCACGTTAGTCACTATCGGTATCAACGTTTCCCACCGTTTCGAAGGGAGCGGAAGTCGAACGGGTCAAACGCGTCCGACACCACCTCGCGGAAGACGACAACCCAGTCCGCGACGAGGCGCGCGAGCACCTCGAGGCAGCCCGGTAGCTGTGTGCCGAGACCCTCGATCGGTGACAGCGGCGACCGTTCGTCCCGGGAGACTGGATGGAAACGCTACAAATTTATGTGAATGGGTGACGCGGTGTGTGGTGATGGCAGTACGACGAGCGATCCGACGGCAGACGCGGAGGGGAGCACTGTGAACGCTGAACTGGACTTGCTAGTTCGACTCGGCGACTACGATCGGCCCCAGGGCGTCGCCGAGCGGGCCGTTCAGGCCGAGGAACTGGGCTTCGACCGGATCACGGTCGGCGAGACGACCGGCTGGAACATCGTGCCGCCGCTGACGCTGGCAGCCGAGCGGACCGAGGAACTCGGTATCTCCAACGACGTGATCTCGCCGTACGGGCGAACGCCGTCGATGCTCGCCCAGACGGCGCTCACGATGCAGGACGTGGCGGACGGCCGGTTCCGATTCGGAATCGGCCCGAGTTCGCCCGCGATCACCGAGCGCTGGCACGGCCAGGAGTTTGACCGACCGCTGCGCCGAACCCGCGAAGTAATCGACGTGATGCGAAACGTCTACGAGGAGGGCAACCCCGCCTACGACGGCGAAATATTCGACATTCCCGGATTGGGATACGAACGCGGCCCCCACGAGAACCCGCCGCCGATCGACGTGGGGACCCTCGGCCCCAAGGCCACCGAGATGGCCGGTCGCTTCGGCGACGGATGGGCCCCCCAGCTATTCACGAAAGACGGGCTCCGCGAGCGCCTCGAAGATCTGGAACGCGGTGCCGAGTTAGGGGGCAAGGGGCTCTCGGACCTGCGGGTGGCTCCGATCGTCCGCGGGATCGCGATGGCAGATCGCGAGGCCGCACGTGAGAAGGCCCGCAGCACCGTTGCCTTCCTGCTCGGGGCGTATGGCCCCTACTACGGGAACTCGGTCGCCGAACAGGGCTATTCCGACGTCGTCGAGGAGATTCGGGCCGCCTGGGAGGAGAGAGATACCGACGCGATGGCTCAGGCGCTACCCGAAGACGTACTCGACGAGTTGGCTCCCGCAGGTACACCCGAGGAAGTCCGCGAGTGGGTCGAGGCATACAGCGAGATCGACGGCGTCGATGCCGTTCGGCTCGGGTTCGTCAACGGAATGTCCGAGGACGACAAGCGGACGACGATGGAAGCGGTCGCCGACCTCGTCTAGACACTTCCTCGAATACGGGGGTAGTGTTTCGATCGGACTCACACGCTGCATATATACCGTCTATCTCCTACTGGGGCTATGATACCACTACTAAATTCGCCCGAGAGTCTCACTGCGTTCGGCGATTCGCGTGCGGACGCCGTAGATACGGTGATGGATCTGTTGACGAATCGACGCCGACGCGCAGTTTTGCAGTATCTCGAGGCGAACGACGGCTCCGCGACGCTAACGGAGCTCGCGGTGGAGATCGCCGCACAGGAGACCGGCTCCGATCCCAACGCGATTTCGGATCACGGTACCGTCTCGGCGAGAGAGCAACGGGCCGTTCGGATCTCGCTTCACCACACGCATATCCCAAAATTGGCGGCCACGGAGGCCATCGACTACGATACCGCGACGGAAACGGTTGCGCTCCGCGATCGCGGACGGGCGCTGCTCTCCCGACAAGAAGCCGTTGACGGCGCTCCACAGGGATTTAGATAGGAGTCGGATCCTGCTGGTCGACTGCCGGGCGGTCCTGCTCGGCACACGGCTGGATCGCGGCTCGGTGTTCGATTGACGCTACGGCTCGATGACGAGTTTCCCGAGGAAGCTATCCGACATGACTGCTCGCTGGGCGTCGGCGGCCTCCTTGAGGTCGTACGTCCGCGCCACGTCGATCGAGAGGGCCTCGCTGTTCATGAGGTGAGCGACGCCTCGCAGCGGCACGCGCAGGTCCGGCGTGTTGAACATACTCATGAACTGGTAGGAGACGTCCTTCGATCGGGCCGCGCCGTCGTTCGTAAAGCCCGGATCGGGACTATTCTCGCCGATACCGACGACTCGAGCACCCTGTGCGGCCACGTCCGCGTCGAACTGCAGGTAGTCGTCGAGGCGGTGATCGAGCACGGCGTCGACGCCGCCCTCGGAGGCCTCGAGCACGGCGTCGGCCAGATCGTCGCGGCCGTAGTCCAGCACCGTTTCGGCTCCGTAGTCGGCGAGCGCGTCGTGGTACTCCTCCGCGGCGGTGGTGATCACTCGCGCGCTCACGGCGGCCGCGATTTGGACGGCCGCATGACCGACGCCGCCCGATCCGCCGTGGATTAAACAGTGTTCGGCGGGCTCGAGGTCGGCGTGATCGATCAGCGCGCGCCAGGCGGTGACAGCGGCGACGCCTGCGCCACCGGCCTCGGTCAGATCCGCGCCCTCGGGGAGGTGCACGACGCGATCGGTGGGGACCGTCGCGAACTCCGCGTAGGCTCCCTGTGCGGCGGCACCCCCGATTCCGGTACCGTAGACGCGGTCGCCCTCTTCGAAGCCGTCGGCTGACTCACCCACCTCGGCGACGACGCCCGAGAAATCGACGCCGGGCGTAAACGGCACGTCGACCGGCGTGTACGAGCCGTCCCGGAAGTAGGTATCGACAGGGTTGACGCCCGCAGCGGCCACCTCGATCAAGAGTTCGTCCGCGGCCGGCTCCGGTCGATCGATCTCGTCTACCTGTAGTACGTCCGCATCGCCGTGTTCGTGGAGGCGTACAGCGCGCATATCGTTCGAGACCACGGATCGGGGCCGTAAAATGGTACACGTGACGGCAGGGGAGACGGCGTTCTCGGAGCGGTCTCTCTGGTACTCGAGCGGGCCGCGCCGATCAGAGCGCTGCCCGGCCGTTTTGTACCAGCAAGACAGCCACTTGACCGCACGAGCGCCCTCGTTCTCGGTGTGAGCGAATCCGATAGCCAGCCGCTCGAGGAGACGACCGTCGGAATCTTCCTCGCACCGGAAGGCACCGAAGCGGTCGAGTTCATCGAACCGAAGGAGACGGTCACCGACGCCGGAGCCACCGTCGACGTCCTCGGCAGCGAGACGGGGGAGGCGCAGACGGTGAACAACGACCTCGAGGCGTTCTGCGAGACGATCGTCGACAAATTCGCGTCAGCACAGCATTGAAGACTCCCGGACTTTTCTCCACCGTTTCGGATCGGACACGTGGCTACTGCGAAAACAGGAACGCTCAGCGTCGATGGTCTCTGTATCGTTCGGACTGATCAGCCGACGTGCGGTGGCGCGCGCTGTCGGTCGGCCGAACGAAGGTGAGGGCGACCGACGACATTGTGCGAGGGATGAGCAAGTGAACAGCGTGAATGAGCGTTAGCGCGGGACCAGAGGTCCCGCGAACCATACGAATAGTGCGAGACCAGAGGTCTCGCATACCATGCGAACGGCGGCGGAGCCGCCGTGAGCAGACGGGCCTTCGGCCCGTGAGTAGAAATCGGCTGGGGAGGGCGTGGCGATTCCCTGGTGACACGATAGCAGGAGGCATTTTTCCACCCGACCGCCTTCAAGAATACCGTTCCATATCAGTAGTTGGTAATACGCTTTCTTTATTTAGAGTGGTCAGTAAAACTCGCGGTACGTACAGGTGAAAAGTGAACGATACGCTCGGTTTGTGGATCGGTGGCTAAAACAGTTGTTTGTGTCTGCGGGACACTTATCTGAATTTCCAAACAACGTCCTGATGTGAACCGACGCACGCTCATCAAGTTGCTTGGTGCAGTTGGTAGTATCGGAGTTGTCGCAGTCAGCATCGATACCGCCTTCGCAACGTCATCACCGGTGGGGGGAACGGTTGAAGCCAAGTCAATTACAGGTCGTGGCGGTGACGAGAGTCATACGGTCTTCGCACACGAAGGGACACTGAATGTGGACGACGTGGAGTACCGCGACGCCTTCTCAGACTGGCAGAATGTAACAGTTGATGATGCTCTTGCCCGCCGGTTTGAGAACGACTACGAGACGGTCTACTACAACCTTCACGTCCACCACGAGACAGCAAACAAAAAGCAGAGCATACCGGCGGGTGAATCGCTGGCCTACCGGACTGACCGACCGGTGTTCAACAGCGTACAGGTCGGCGACTCTGTGCAATTCAAACCAACCGGTGCAGACGTACCGCGCATTGACTCTCTCGAATGACTCGATGAGATTTGACGGCGATTCAGTGATTCAGAACCGTGCCGCCACCGCCGAAAGAAATCCCGAGTTGTCCCGACCGATAGCGTTCATTTCACCGGGGCTCTCACATGACTACTCGTATGATATTGGTTTCAGCCAATAGTGGTTGAACTAACTGCACGATTTGCATGCGTAGTTGCCGAAACTCCTGACTCAGTTTCAAGCACGGCTCTGAATAAAGAAATTGTACTACTATCTACTGATAGTTATGGAACTGATCGATCGATGGAGGAAAAACGAGAATAACACGTAGCGTCCTGCTCATTGTGGCGGCACGGAGTTCCCTCGCCCTCCCCAGCCGATTGCGGTCCTCATCCACTGGAAGACGCTCGCGTTATCCAAGCCTTCACTCGCTACTCTCGTGAAGACCTCGCACAATATCGTCGCCCGCTCTCGCTGTGCTCACGGTTCCCTGCGGTCACCGCTCGCTTTCTGAGCCGGTCATTGTGTTCGCGCCTCGCGACGCTCGCTCGGCCGACAGCGCGCGCCACCGCACGCCGGTTTTCCATCCGAAGTGAGAAGGCAGATCGTCTCCTCAGCTAGAGCGAATCCTATCGAACGGCTCGAGTCGCGTCGTCCATAATCTCGAGCGCTTCTTTCAGTTCCTCCGTTCCGGTGGCGTACGAGAGCCGCGCGTAGCCCTCGCCGTTTGCACCGAATGCGTCGCCGGGGACGACGACGACGCCACGCTCGAGCACTTCCTCACACCAGCCGTCGGGGACCTTCGGCATCGCGTAGAAGGCCCCTTCGGGGGTCGGCACCTCGAGGCCGGCGTCGGTGAGCCCGTCCAGCACGAGGTCCCGCCGCTGCTCGAAGGTGTCGACCATCTCCTGTACCCGATCCTGGGGCCCCGTCAGGGCTGCCTCGGCGGCGTACTGTGCGGGCGCGGAGGCGCAGGCCTGTCCGTACTGGTGGACGCGAAGCATACGCTCGATGCGCCGGTTTGATGCAACGACCCAGCCCAGCCGCCAACCGGTCATCGAGTAGGTCTTCGAGCAGGCGCTGATGGCGAGGACGTTGTCCGTCTCGGCGAACTCGAGGGGCGAATGGTGGTCGCCTTCGAAGACGATGTGCTCGTAGACCTCGTCGGAGATACAGAGCACGTCGTGCTCATCCGCGATGCGGGCGAACTCGCGCATGTCGGCCTCACTCTGGACGGCTCCCGTCGGGTTCGCGGGGCTGTTGACGACGAACGCCGCCGTCTCCGGCGTGATGGCGTCCTCGACCGTCGCGGGATCGAGGGTTAAATCATCTCGCAACCCAACGGGCTTCGGCGTGCCGCTCGCGATGTGAGTCAGCGCGTCGTAGGAGACGAAGCCGGGATCCGGGAAGATCACTTCTTCGCCGGGATCGACGTGGGCCTCGAGCGCGAGGTGCAGCGCCTCGCTGCCGCCGGAGGTGGCGATCACGTCTTCGGGGTCGATCTCGAGGTCGTAGTCCCGGTCGTACTTCGCCGAAATCGCCTCTCGAAGCTGTGGGGTGCCCTTGTTCGAGGTGTAGGCGTCGGCCCGCCCGGCCTCGATCGCTTCGATCGCCCCGCGACGGGCGTGGGCGGGCGTCGGGAAGTCCGGTTGGCCGAGGCCGAGGTTGATCGCGTCGTCGCCGGCAGCCTCGAAGACCTCGCGAATCCCGCTGATTGACACCTGTTCGACTCGCGCTGCGAAGTCGGTCATGGCTATAGGGGGGTGGTCAACCCCGATAACTCTTCATGAGTTCGTCGGCCCGGGTTCGTCGCCCGAACGATCCCGAACTCCAACCCTCTCGACCCGTAAACGGTCCTGTCAGCGGTCCTGAAGTAGCCACAAGGGATATGCCGCTCGTAGCGAATCTCTCTTTCAATGACTCTCACTCGCCGATCGGTGCTCGCCGCGGGCGCGACCGGAACCCTCGCACTGACGGCAGGCTGTCTCGATGTCGTTCTCGGTAACGGGCCCCTCGAGTTCGACTCCGACCGCGTCGCTCCGACCGAGGGAGCGCTCGAGGAGGCCGGTTACGAGGAAAGCGGCGTCAATAACGACGCGATCGAGCGAACGGTCGATCTCCCGGGCGGCATCGAACGCGACGTCCGGGCCGGCGTCTGGCGCTCGGTCTACACGAAGGAGGTCGACTATCTGGGCGAGACGCGCGAGGGTGCCGCCTTCGCGGGCGTCTCGATCCCCGGCATGAAGGTCGCCGGCCGATCGCTCAACCCGCTCGACGACATGTCGAACGGGGAACTCCTCGAGCGGTTTCTGAGCGAGGTCCCCAGCGATCACGGGGATATCTCGGACATCCAGCGCGAGGATTCGTTCGGCCTCGATATCCTCGGCGACGGCCGCGAGGTCGACCTGTTCGTCGGCCAGAGCGACCTCGAGGGCGAGACGATCGATATCGAGATCAAGATCACGTCGTTCGAACACGAGGGCGACCTGCTCGTGTTACTCGGGACCTACCCGAAACTGCTCACTGCCGAAGCCGCGAACGTCGAGGAGCTGATGGAGTCCGTCGAACACCCGTTCGAGGGGTAGGGTTCGGCTCGCCCGGCTCGCCATCTTGAGTTACGGCGACGTGGGGCCAGTTATCGGAGTAATCGGACGAAACTCGGCCGACCCGCAGACAATCGTGTTTTCGATCTTCCCGGACGACGGACGACCAGTGCACGGAGTAACCAGCACACGGAGCGATCAGTGTGCAGAATAGAGTGCGATCCGCGTAGCGAAGAGAGACCGATTCGTGTACAGAACAGAAAGTGACCGACGAACGGCGGCGTCAGTAGAACTCGCGGACGAGATCCATCGCGTCCTCGGGCGCACCGTCGGGAATCTCGGACATGTCCTCGGTGACGCCGTGTTGTTCGTGGTACGGCACGGAGTTTTCGTTCTGGTACATGACTCCTTGGTACTCCTTGTCGCTGTCGAGGATGACCTTTTTGGCGGCCTCGTAGTCGTTCGGATCGTGATCCTCGTCTTCCTGCAGGTCGACGAGACTGTCGCGGAAGTAGTCGTAGGTGTCGACGTCGTTGAACGTGACGCACGGACTGAAGACGTTGACGAAGCCGAAACCGTCGTGTTCGATGGCCTGCTCGATGATTTCGGCGTGGCGCAATGCGTCCGAACTGAACGACTGCGCGATGAAGCTCGCGCCGGAGGCCATCGCCAGGGCGAGCGGGTTGACCGGCGGCTGTTTTGGCCCTTCGGGGGTCGTACTGGTCTCGAAGTCAGACCGCGAGGTCGGCGAGGCCTGCCCCTTCGTCAGCCCGTAGATCCGGTTGTCCATGACCACGTAGGTCATGTCGACGTTCCGGCGGACGGCGTGAACGAAGTGGCCGGCACCGATCGAGTAGCCGTCACCGTCGCCGCCGGCGACCATGACCTCGATGTCGGGACGGGCCATCTTGACGCCGGTACCGACCGGGAGCGCACGGCCGTGGACCCCGTGAAGGGCGTAGCTGTGCATGTAGGTCCCGATCTTGCCGGAACAACCGATCCCCGCCACCACGAAGGTGTTGTCGGGATCGTTGCCGGTGTTCGCGAGGGCTTTCATCATGCCGTTCATCGTCCCGAAGTCGCCGCATCCGGGACACCACGTCGGCTGCTTGTCGGATTTGAAGTCGGTGAATCGTACGTCGGAGCTCATTATGCTGGTACCTCCTCAGTGAGTTTCTCGGTGATATCGTCCGCGAGTTCGTCCGCCTTGAATCGAACGCCCGTGTACTTGTTGATGCGTTTCACGCGGGTAAGCACGTCGTGTTCGATCACATCCGCGAACTGGCCGGTCGCGTTACACTCGACAACGATCGTCTCGTCTGCGGCCTCGATCTCCTCGGTCAGGTCCGGCCGCGGGAAGATGTAGGGCACCGAGATGACGCGGACGTCGATCCCGTCCGCCTTGAGGTAGTCGAGTGCTTCGATGAGCGCACCCTCGTTGGACCCCCACGAGATGACGAGGTTGTCGGCGTCAGAGTCTCCGAACTCGCGGTAGTCCCAGTCTTCTTCGTTCCGTGCGGTCTCGACCTTCCGATATCGCTTGTCGACCTGGTGGACACGCTCGTCTTCTTCCTCCGTCCGGCGGCCGAGTTCGTCGTGCTCGAGGCCGGTGGACATGTGTGCGGCGTCGGTCGTCCCGGGGATGGCGCGCGGACTGACGCCGTCTTCGGTGACGGCGTGAGCGCGGAAGTGACCCTGTGCGTCGAGCCATTCGTCGACCTCGTCTTCGTCGACGAGCTTGCCGCGATCGATCTCGACGTCGTCCATGTCGAAGGCCTCCGGCGGGAACGTCTGTTCGGTGACCGACATCGCCAGATCGGAGACCAGGAAGACCGGGGTCTGGTACTTCTCTGCGAGGTTGAACGCCTCGACGGTCTTCCAGAAACACTCGGTGATCGACGTGGGAGCGACAACGAACCGCGGGACTTCACCGTGGCCGGCGTACAGCGCCATGTCGAGGTCGCCCTGTTCCTGTTTGGTCGGCATCCCCGTCGAGGGACCGGACCGCTGCACGTCGGCGATGACCAGCGGCGTCTCGCTGGTCGCGACCAGGCCGAAGGTCTCGGTCATGAGATCGATCCCGGCCCCCGACGTGGCGGTCATGGCTCGAGCGCCCGCCCGTGCGCCACCGAGCGCCATGTTGATCGCCGACAGTTCGTCTTCCGCCTGAACGACGTGACCGCCGTAGTCTTCGATGCGTTCCGTCAGATACTCCATGATCGACGTCGCGGGCGTGATCGGATAGCCGGCGTAGAACCGGCAGCCGGCAGCGATTGCACCCATGCCGATCGCCTCGTTGCCGTTGAGTAAGACGTAGTCGTTGTCGGTCGTGTCGATGTTGTAGCCGAGGTGTTCTAGGTCGTAGTTCTCCTGAACGTACTCCTGACCCGCCCGGGCGGCCGCCTTGTTGTTCTCGACGATCTTCGACCCCTTCCCGCCGAAGCGTTTCTCGAGGGCTTCATCCAGGTACTCGACGTCAAAGCCGGTGATTTCGCACGCGGCACCGAGCGCGACGATGTTGCGCATGATTGCGCCGCCGGCCTCCTCGGCCAGCGTCTTCAGCGGGACGTCGACTGCGGTCATCTCGTCGGGAATCTCGGCCTCCCACGAGCGCTCGCCGTCGTAGATGATGGCGCTGCCCTCGTGTAGTTCGTCGAGGTTCTCGTCGATCGTCCGCTGTGTGAGCGCGACGAGGATGTCCAGTCGGTCGACGACACTCTGGACTGACTCGACCGACGTCCGAATCTTGTAGGCAGTGTACCCGCCGCGGATCCGGGACGCGAAGTCTTTCGACGTGAATACGTGCCGTCCGGCTCGGGAAAGGGCCTGAGCGAAGATTTTACCCGTGGAGTCGATACCGTCGCCGGCCTCGCCCCCGACCGCCCAGTTAAGATCCTCAGCCATGTTATGCTGAGCCTTGCCCCCCATAAATGAAAAGGCTTCTGAAACCCCAACTGGACAACCGCAATAGTGGGTGATATGTTCGATAGGCAGGGACAGTTTTCATTAATCGTTACAAATTGCGCCGGTGACGGTTACCAACGGAAAGAAACGGGTAACGCGGCGAATGTGATATTGAAGCACATGGTCAGTTTCACCGTCCGTGCCCGTAACACGATCCTGGCTCATGACCGGAATCGAGTCGAACCGGCGGCGGCGATGGAACGGAACGACTTTTCGACCCGCCCCCGAACGGAGTCAACATGGAAGGGACGCCAGTCACCGTCGCATCGGTCACCGAAGTCGGTCCGGACACCGTCGCACTCGAGCTCGAAACGCCAGACGGGTTCGACGCTCTGCCGGGCCAGTTCGTCTTGCTCCGGGCCAGCCCCGACGACGAGGTTCTTTCGCGTCACTACACGCTCTCGTCGCCGGACGTCGGAGCGACGTTCGAACTTACGGTCGGCATCGATCCCGACGGCGACCTCTCGCCGTGGCTCGCCGACCTCGAGGCGGGTGAAACCGTCCACATCGAGGGGCCGTTCGGCAGGATTACGTACGACGGTGCGGACGACGTCGTCGCGGTCGCCGGCGGGCCGGGAATCGGTCCCTCGGTGGCAGTCGCCGAAGCGGCCCACGACGCGGGACACGACGCCGTCGTAATCTACCGAGCGGACGAACCCGCCCACACCGACCGCCTCGAGGCGCTCGAGAGTGCCGGTGCAACGATTCGGTACGTCGACGAGGACGATGACGACGACCTGGCGGATGCGATCGCCACGCACCGCGAGGACGGCCAGCTGTACGCGTTCGGCTTCGAAGATTTCGTCACGTTCGTCGCTGAGGCGATCGACGACGCCGGCGGCGACCCGGACGAAGCGTTGATCGAAAACTTCGGCTGACGATCGGCGTCACTCGCTTCCGGACCGCGTGGCCGGCCTCGAGGTGCCGGCCGGGCGAACTCACGCGTCGGGTTCCGTGGACCGCCCCATCACGCGTCGGGTTCCGTGGACCGCCCCATCACGCGTCGGGTTCCGTGGATCGCCCCAATTGCACGAATACGAGCGCCGCTCCAAGCAGGGCGGTGTTCTTCGAGAAGTCGTTGATCTGTTGTTGTTTCTCTTCCGGGTCGTCGATGTTCCAGAAATCGTGCATCAGCGGCGTGGCGGTGGCGAAGAATCCGGCTACCGCGGCGGCGGAGGCGGCCGGCACCCGCCACAGCGCGATCCCGATACCGCCGAACAGGAGGCCGCCGCTTATCGCCGGAACCGAAAACGACGGGACCGGCGCGTTTTTCATCTCGGCGTACTTGACTCGGTCCTCGAGGTTCTGAAGGTTGTCCGAAGCCATGAACGCAAGAACGACACCGAACAGGACGCGTGCGATCCGAAACAGCGCGCTTTCGGGTATCGAACTAGCGTCCGTCTCCGACTGTCGGCGCGTCCCACTGGTGCTATCGGGCCGCGTCTCACGCTGCAGGAGACTACTCATACGCTCGGGTATACGCGCGACGGGTTTCAGTCCGACCGTGACATTTGCCTGTTTCGGGAGGAGTGACGCTCGCTCCAGCGGACAGGTTAGAGCGCGTGACAAAGGTGTTTATTCCACATCGTCGTGGAAACGCGTATGCGGCGACGAGACCTCCTCGCCGGCACGACCGGCGCGGTCTGCGGACTGGCCGGCTGCATAGGTTCGACGTTCGACCGGCTCCGGTCGGACCGTCCCGGTACCGGCGGTGACGAGTCCGCGACCGACTCGAGCGCCGACACCGATCGGACCGAGAGCGAATCGAGATCGGACGAGACAATCGAGGTCGGAGATCCGGATGAGGTTCCGTTCCTCGATGCGCATCCGCCACACGAGTTCGAGCTACGAAACGAGGGCGAGGCGGCTCGAACGATCTCCGCGTCGATCACGGTCGAGGGAAACGACGAAGGGGAAGACGACGGAGACAACGCCCACGGGAGCGATCGCGACGTGCTGCTCGAGCGCGATTTCGATCTCGCGGCGGGCGATGCGATCACGCTCGTCCTCGTCGAACCGCGGTCGTACGCGATCACCGTCACGACGAGCAGCGACGACGGCACGAGCGAGGCGACCGTCACCGACGGGATCGACCGCAGCCCCTTCGACTGCACCCGCTCTCGAACGACCCTGACACTAAGCGAAACCGGCACGCAGACGGAGTCGACCTCGACCTCGATATCCTGTCCGACCCCAGTGGTTGCAGACGCGTCCCTCGAGGTCGGCGAGCGAGAGTGTGCGGGCGGAACGGACGAGGACGGTGCGACCGTCGAGTTCGCGGACGAAACGGTGATCGTCGACGGCGATATCACGATTCCGACGCCGTGTCACGGCCTCTCGCTGGCCGAGACGGAGTACGACGAGCGACGGGATGTCCTCGCGATCACCGTCGGCGTCGGCGAACAGGAGGGCGACACCTGTATCGACTGTCTCGGCGCCGCCGACTACGCGGCCCGAATCGATCTCGAGGGGCGATATCCAGAACGCGTCGACGTTCACCACGAGACCGGTGACGAGAGCCAGCGGATCACTGCGGCCGAGTATGACTATTCGCCGCCCACGTAAAACGAGAGCCGAGACGATCAGTGTTCGACGAGTTCGATCAGGATGCCGCCGGTGTCCTTGGGATGCAAGAACGCAACCGAGTGGCCCCACGCGCCCGGTCGCGGCTCCTCGTCGATCAGCGTCACGTCGTGGTCACGGACCGTCTCGAGGGCTCCCTCGATGTCCTCGGTCGCGAGCGCGAGATGGTGAATTCCAGCACCGTTGTCCTCGAGATACTGCGAAATCGTTCCGTCCTCGATGGGTTCGAGCAGCTCGAAGTAGCCGTCACCGCAGTCGAGGAAGACGACGCGCATCCCGTCGAACACCTCCTCGTGAACCGCCTCGAGACCGAAGAGGTCGTCGTACAGCGCTGCGAGGGCCTGTGCGTCGTCGATCGCGATTCCGGCGTGGTCGAAGTGCATCGGATTGTACTGCACGGCGGGGCCGTGTTATTGTTATGTTTTTTCGTGGCGTTCGAGTCGCACTCAAGGAACGAGGGCAGTGTCACGGCACCTGTCAGTTCAGATTCCACTACTCGGACAGCCGACCAGCGGATCCGCCGTCGAGTTCGGACATCACGTTCGACTCCTCGAGGGGGTTCTGAACCGGTGACCTCGGAATCCGAAGTAACCGCTCTGCCAGATGAAAATCGACACAACAGCCACTGACACGAGCGGATCGCGTTCCGCTCGAGGGCGACGACTCGAGCCGTTACGCGTCGTCCGTCGCGTTCTCGTCGGTTGCGGTGTCGTTCATCCCGGTTTCGTTGCCCGCGGTCTCGTTGCCCTCGTCCGGCGTGTCTTCTGTCGTGTTCTCGTCGGTTTCCTGTTCTTCAGCGCCGGCCTCACCCTCCTCGGGCATCGAGAGTGAATCGCCTTCGCCCGGTGGGACAATCTGCATGACTGCGCCCGTGTCGCCCGTCGGGGTGCCCTCTTGATTCGCGAGCACGTACACGTTCCCATCGTCGTCCTGGCCGAACATGCGGACGAAGTAGGGGAAGGATCCGTCTTCGGTGCCAGCGACCTGCAGTTCTTCCATCTCCCAGAGTTCGTCTCGCGGGACTACCTGTTCCTCGCCACCTCCGGCCGCGTCGGTCGCGGTTTCGTTTCCGGCAGCCGTTTCATTCCCACCGGCCGACTCGTTCATCGCAGCCGTTTCATTCCCACCGGCCGATTCGTTCATCGCAGCCGTTTCATTCCCACCAGCTGACTCGTTCATCGCAGCCGTCTCGTTCCCGCTTGCATCACCATCCATCGGTTCGGCTCCGCCACCGTCGGAATCCGAGGCGGCGAGAAGTCGGCCCGCCGGCTCTTCGCGGGACGGATCAGCCGTCCAGTCACCGAAGATGTACTTCCCGTCGAGTCCCTCGACTTGCCCGGCTTCGTAGACGTGACCGCCGACGATCACGATACCGACCATCTCCTCCTGGTAGATGTGTGGATACTCGACGATCGGATCCTGAAACTCCTGGCCGTCGTACGGCGACTCGTCGGGAGCCGAGTCAGGACAGTCCTCCGGCGGCTGACTCGGGCTGTCCGTGCTGAAGCAGTGGGTCCCTTCCTTCACGTTCCAGCCGTAGTTCCCGCCGGACTCGACGATGTTCGCTTCTTCGAACAGGTCCTGCCCGGCGTCGGCGACGAACAGCCGACCGTCGCTGTCGAACGAGATGCCGAACGGGTTTCGGAAGCCCCACGCATAGTGTTCGTCGAGACCCTCGTCGGAATCGACCAGCGGGTTGTCCTCGGGAATACCGTACGGTCGGTCCTCGCCCTCCTGATCGACGTCGACGCGAAGGACGCTTCCGAGCAGGTTCTCGCTGACGTCCTGTCCGTTCCCACCTTCGTTGCCGTCGTACCAGTCGTCGACGTGCCCTTCCATGTTGTCGTTCGCCCCGCCGCCGTCGCCCATCGGGACGTAGAGGTAGCCGTCGGGCCCGAACGCCATCGGCCCCGCGTCGTGGTTGTACTGGGGCTTCTGGAACTCCATCAGGACTCGTTCGGACTCGGGATCACCCTGACTCATGTCCTCGTTGGCCTGGAACTCGGAGACGACCTCGACGTGACTCCAGCCGTCGGGCGTCTCGTCGTTCGACGGCGCGCTGTAGTGGACGTAAAAGCGACCGTTCTCCGAGAACTCGGGGTGGAACTCGATTCCGAGCAGCCCGCGTTCGTCGTAGTCCTGGTTCGGATCCGCGTAGTCGCCCTCGAACGTCCCGAGTTCGACCATCCGATCGCTCACGTCGAGGAACGGCTCGTCCTGGAGCCCGTCGTCGGTGACGACCCAGAGCTCGCCGGTCTGGTCGGCGACGAAGTAGCGGTTTTGCTCCTCGTCGGCGACCGCCATATCCGTCGGCGCGGTCATTCCCTCCGCGATGGTCCGGACGCCGATTTCCGTCCCCGACTGGAAGAAGGCCTGGCTCTGACCGTCTCCCGATTCCTCACCGGCCTCGTCTCCGTCTCCGCCGCCGAGCGAAATCTCTCCGCGCATCGTGGCCCGGTGGGGTTCACAGTAGTACTCTGCCATCTCGCTTGTCGCCTCGAACTCGAGCGTCTGGGTCTCGCCCTGCTCGCTCATGAGTTCCGTCCGCTCGAGCTCCTCGCCCTCGCTGTCGACGATGACGAAGTTGTGTGCGGCACCGTCGAGGTTCTCCCACGTGACTTCGTACGTGGTCCCCTCCTCGAGTTCAAGTGTCGGGTTCGTCTCGTCCGCGATGGCGTCGGGCGAGACGCCCTGCCAGCCGCTCGTTTCGGCGCCGAGTTCGATCGTCTGGGTATCGAACTGGGCGGCACCGATCCCGCTCAGACCGACGACACCGCCCGCGGCTGCGGCCGCCTGCAGCACGCGACGACGGGACGCCGATGGATAGTTGTCGGACGACTCCGATACCGGGGTCGATCGCTCGTCGGGGTGGTCGCTCATAGTGCGCTCACGACAGGCGGTTACCCGAGACAAGGATAAACAGATCCGACCGTTCCTTCGAATTCCCCGCTCAATAGAGTGTTGTCTTCGAATCTCCCGACGGGAGGGGCTGTAAACAGGTATTACTCGAGTCGGATGGGCGATATTACGCGAACCGAATTCGATATTCAGTCGTTCACATCGCGCCGCCGGGCTGGTACTCCCCGAACTCGTCGCGCATGACATTACAGATCTCGCCGACCGTCGCGTATGCCTTGACCGCGTCGATGATGTAGGGCATCAGATTCTGGTCGCTCTGTGCCGCGTCGCGCAGCGCCTCGAGAGTCGCATCGACCGCCTCGTCGTCGCGCTCTGCGCGGACCGACTCGAGGCTATCGACCTGGCGCTGTTGGTCCTCGGCGGTGACCTCTTCGACGTCCATCTGAGGCTCTTCGTCGACCTCGAACTCGTTGACGCCGACGATGATTCGCTCCTTCTCCTCGATCTCCCGCTGGCGGTCGAAGGCCGTGTCCTGGATCTGGCGCTGGACCCACTGCTGTTCGACGGCATCGCGCATGCCGCCGCGGTCGTCGACCTCCTCTAAGATCTCGTAGGCCTCTTCCTCGACCTCGTCGGTCAGGGATTCGACGTAGTAACTGCCAGCGAGCGGGTCGATAGTGTCGGCCGCGCCGGACTCGTGGCCGAGGATCTGCTGGGTGCGCAGCGCCGTCCGGACGGACTCCTCGGTCGGCAGCGCGAGCGCCTCGTCCTTGCCGTTGGTGTGGAGACTCTGGGTGCCGCCGAGAACCGCTGCGAGCGCCTGGTAGGCGACGCGGACGACGTTGTTCTCGATCTGCTGGGCGGTCAGCATCGAGCCCGCGGTCTGGGTGTGGAACTTGAGCTGTTTGGACTTCGGATCGTCCGCGTCGAAGCGCTCGTCGATGATGTCGTGCCACATTCGGCGGGCCGCACGGAACTTGGCAACCTCCTCGAAGATGTTGTTGTGGCCGTTGAAGAAAAAGGAGAGTTGCGGTGCGAAGTCATCGACGTCGAGTCCGGCCTCGATCGCCGTCTCGACGTACTCGATGCCGTCTCCCAGCGTGAAGGCGAGTTCCTGGGCAGCCGTCGAGCCGGCCTCGCGGATGTGATAGCCCGAGATCGAGATGGTGTTGAACTTCGGCGTCTCGGAGGCACAGAAATCGAAGATGTCCGTGATGATCCGCATCGACGACTCCGGCGGATAGATGTACGTATTGCGTGCGATATACTCCTTCAAGATATCGTTCTGGATCGTCCCGCGAAGCTCCTCGCGGTCGACGCCCTGCTGGTCGCCCACCGCGATGTACATCGCCAGCAGCACCGACGCCGGCGCGTTGATCGTCATCGAGGTCGAGACCTCGTCGAGCGGGATGCCGTCGAAGACGGTCTCCATGTCGTCGAGCGAGTCGATCGCGACCCCGGCCTTGCCGACCTCGCCGGCGGCCATCGACGCGTCCGAATCGTACCCCATCTGCGTCGGCAGGTCGAAGGCCATCGAGAGTCCGGTCTGGCCCTCGTCGAGCAGATAGTGATAGCGCTCGTTGGTGTCCTCGGGCGTCGAGAACCCGGCGTACTGGCGCATCGTCCACAGCCGACCGCGGTAGCCAGTCGAGTAGATACCGCGCGTATACGGCGGCTCGCCGGGATTCCCCAGATCCGCCTCGTAATCGAGATCGTCGACATCCGCCGGCGTGTAAAGTCGATCGACCTCCTGACCGCCCGTATCAGTGGTAAACGATTCCTTGCGCTCGCCGAACCGCTCGAGGACGGGTTCGACTTCCTCCTCGTGCCACTCCGCTTTGCTGGCACGGATCTCCTCGAGTTCGTCGGGATCGAACATTATGGTCACTGTGGACCGGCCGGGGCTTGAACTTTGATGAACGCGTCGCGTTTGCGCGTCCGTCCAGCAGACCCGCGTTCCGATCGGTTCAAACGCTGTCGGTCGGATCGTGTTGCGCCGCCATCCGCGATGCTTCGTCGGCATATCGCTCTCGCGTCTCCGGATCGTCGACACTCCCGAGCGCATCGGACGAGACGAGAAGTCCGGCTTTCGTCTCTCGAGCGGGCCCAGTAAAGCTCGTCAGGGCCCGCTCGCGACGGTGGTACCGTCGACCGTTTTCGGTCGCGTAGACGAGGATGATGAGGTTGAGCTCGTCGTCGCCGTACGTTCGCTCGACGAGCCAGACGCGGACCTCGTCGCTTTCGCCGTCGCCGTCGTCGCTGTTATCGGAATCGATCCGCGCAGCAGTCGAATCTGATTGGTTCGAATTCATAACTATCACTTCGATCGCAACAACCGCTTATGTCTCGAGCCGTCATTGTCTCGGTCATGGCAACGGAATCGACGGGTGGGTCCAACGACGCGGCCGATCGTCGCCGCGCCGCCCGCTACGTCGCGCCGTTTCTCGCGCTCGGACTGGTAAATCTCGGTCTCTTGCTCCGCTGGGGACTGGATCCGCTGTGGGCCTTTGCCGTCCTGCCCCCGATGGTGTTTCTCTCCGGGATCGGCTGGATCGCGTTCCGCCACGGCTTCCCGGAGCGATCGGCCGGAGCGGGCCCGAACCGGTGACCGCAGTGAGGATGACCTCACGGTTAGCGGCCCGTATCGTACTTATACGTCGCCGATTCGGGGTCGATGCCGAAGTCTTCTGGTGACTCCTCGTCGTCCGCGTCGTCGCGACCGTCCGGAGCGTTCTTGAACGCGTCCCGGAGCCGGTCGGGCAGTCGAAACTCGGCGACATCGATCGAAAGCGCCACTGCGTCCGGATCGACGCCGTCGCGTTTGGCTGCGAGTCGGTCCTGTAGAACGGACGGCAGGTCGGATTCGTCGATCCGTTGGAAGCCGAACTGAGCGAGATATTCTCCCTCGCCGGTCAGGGTATAGACGGTGTCGAACCCCTCGTCGCTCGCGTACTCCACGAGCCGTTCGACGACGTGGGCTCCGACGCCCTGCCCGCGCCAGTCCTCGAGGACGCCGATACTGGTCAGTTCGCAGACGTCCTCGCTCTCGTCGGGCTTGTGGACGCGGATACGACCGAACCCGGCCTTCTCGCCGGATTCCTCGTCGACTGCGACGACGTAATCGCGCGATCGAAACGCCGTCTCGTCGAGGCCCATCGACTCGATGTGGTCCAGCAACCAGACCTCTTCCCTGTTTTTCGCGTCCCGGACGTACATGAATCGACGTAGGCGGCGTGTAGCCAAAAGCGTTTGTGAGTTGCCAGTATTTCAAGACTGCGGCCGCCTGGCCCCAGCGCATCGCGCCGTTCTTCGCAATCTTGCCCGCTCTCCGCATTCCAAACCCAATCGAATAGCCACTTATCCGGCCAAATAGAACTAAGAAATAGCACAATATGTGATTCTATTTTACTGGCTAGTCTATTATATCGAGAGAGGAGAACATATGGGCAAAATTTTTATCCCTCTGTGTCAATAGTTCGCACATCATGGTCGTCTGCGAAACCTGCGGTGACGACGTCAGCAAGCTGTTCACGCATCGAATTCGAAGCGAAAGCATGACCCACCGTCGAACGCGGGACGTCTGTGCGAGCTGTCATCCGTTCGTTTCGGATTCGGCCCGTCCCGATCGATCGACCGAGAAACTCGTCGCCGACGGCGGAACCCGAGCCGCTTGCCCGATCTGTTCGGGAACCACGGTCACCGATTCGGGTTCGTTCGCGTGCGTCGATTGTGGCTGGACCAGCGCACGGTAGCCCGCAGTTGCGGCCCGTCACCCGAACTGCGAATCGGACGACAACCGTCTCGACCGTCGAACCGTCCCGACTGTCTCGATCAGTTCATCCGGCCGATAACGCCGCCTCGAGCCGGTCTTCGATGTCGTCCAGTTCCTCGCGCAGGGCCTCGCCCTCGGCGTCCTCGAGGTCGTCGATCCGGTCGGCGATCCCCTGCAGTCGCGAGTACTTCTCGTCCTCGTCGACGCCGGTCTTCTGCACGTACACGTCCTCGTCGACGTCATAGACCTCGTTCTCCTCGAGATCGGTCACCGCGAGGACCACGTCCATCTTCTCCCGATCGATGCCGGTGACCCACTCGCGGGGGATGCCGCGCTCGTCGAGGGCGGCGAACACGGTTTCGACGTCCTTCGGCCGGCGGCGTTCCCGCGTCGTCCGTCTCACCGTGCCGTACCGTCCGTGAAGCCGCTGATCGGCCCCGATTCGCTCGAGCAGCGGCTCGCGGGCCGATCGGCGCAGCCTGTCAGAGCCGTGCTGGACGTCCGACGCGAGCACGTAGAGATCCGTCAGCGAGTCGGTGTCGAGCGCCGAGGGGTCGTCGGCATCGATCTCCTCAAGCAGCGCCGCGAGCAGCATCGCATCGTCGTGCACGCGCTGGGGCGGGTCCCGCGCGTCCGTCGCTGGAACGAGAAACGGCGTCTCCCCGCCGGCGGCGTCGGCGTCGTACCTGATCGTCTCGTCGTCGGTCGCGTACGTGTCGGCCAGCGTCACGACGCTGGCGTACGGCTCGACGCCCGGCTGCAGTTGCTCGATGGCGACCGAACCCTCGTCGAGTCGCTCGAGGAAAACGACGAACTGCTCGCGCCAGAGCGACCGCCGCTCGCCGCTGTCGCCGAACCGGACCACGATCCGATCCTCGGCGGTCCGCTCGATTCCGAACGGCCGTTCGGAGACCGGCGTGATTAGTTCCGCACCCGGCTCGAGGGCCTCGCACTGTTTCCTGAGGGCCGTCCAGGTGTCGTCGGGTTCCATACGCAGCCTACGGTGAGCGGGCAGAAAAAGCGCGGCCACGAATCTGCCATCCGTCTCGTCTCGACGCCTCGGGACGGGTGTCGATCGCTCACGAGGCGATGATCGACGGTTCGGGTTCCAGCTGCGTCGGCGTCTATCGGAGAATCGCCGGGAGCTGGGAGAGCGACGAGAGGTGGTAGGTCGGCTCGGCGTCCATCTCGGTCGGGTCGTCGTCCTCGGAGCGCGAGAGCAGCGCCGACTCGAGGCCCGCGTTATCGGCCGCCCGAACGTCGACCGCCCTGTCTCCGACGTAGAGTGCCGATTCCGCCTCGAGATCCGCGATCGCGGCCTCGATGTTCGTCGGGTCGGGCTTGCGACGGGAGAGCCCGTCGGGCGTCAGCGGACAGCCGTAGACGGTCTCGAAGGCAGGTCGGAGCCCGAACCGCTCGAGCAGCGTCGAGATGACGGTCGGGTGGTTGTCGCTAACGATCCCGAGAGACTGCTCGAGCGACCGAACCGCGGTGATATCGTCGTAGACCGATCGCAGCCCGCGTTCGACCGCTTCGCGCTGGGTGCGGACCATCTCCCGTGCGGCCCGCGCACAGAACGTCTCCGTTTCGATGCCGAGGCTGTGACACCGCCGGGCGATCGACTCGAAGTCCCCAGCCACGATCGCCCGGACGGTCTCGGTCGCCGGCCCGGGACACTCGAGCGTCTCGTACGTTCGACCGAGAGCGTCGGACAGCCGCTGTGACGAGGGGGTCTCCACCACGACCCCGTCGAAATCGAACAGGACCGCATCGTACACCATGCAGCGGGCGTATTTTCTCGAGGATCATACGCTTGTTGATCGGGTCGGCTCGCACTGCCAGTTCGCTGGTTGCCGTCAAACGGGGACCCAGAGCTAAGAGCCCCCGGGTGCTATTCCGTCGCATGCACCACACAGAAGGGCCGCTGCTCACCGTCGATGTCGGCGAGCGAGCGGCATCCGAAACGGCCATCGACGACGTTCTCGAGACGAACGTCGGTGGACGGGCAGTCGCGACCGCGCTGGCCCACGAACGAATCCCGTTCGATGCGGATCCGTTCGGGTCCGAGAATCGCGCGTATCTCGCCACGGGACCCCTCCAGCAGTCCGGTATGTCCTTTACCGGTCGAATGAACATGACCGGGCTCTCGCCGCTGACCGACGGGTTGGTCTCGACCAACGCGGGGGGCTACCTCTCGCGGAACTTCGTCGGAACGGGAATCAGCGTCCTCGAGGTCGTCGGACAGAGCGACGAGCTACTGGCCGTTCACGTGACGGATCAGGGCGTCGAGTTCGAAGCGGTCCCGGAGCTCGAGGGGGCGACGGTGCCGGAAACCTCCGAATACATGACCGAACGCCACGACCTCGGTCCGGACAACTGCATCGCAATCGGGCCGGCCGGCGAGAATCGGGTTCGGTTCGCCTCGGTGATGACGTTCGACTCGCGAGCATTCGGTCGCGGCGGACTGGGTGCGGTCCTGGGATCGAAGAACGTCAAGTGCGTCACCTTCGAGGGCGACGCCGCGCCGCCCGTCGAAATTCCGGATCCGCCCGAGATGGACATCCACCGGGAGGCAGCCCAGTCGGACGACCTGATGCGGCGACAGGGGACGACGGGCAGCACCGAGTTCATCAACGACAATTTCGCGCTTCCCACCCGGTACTTCAGCGAGTACGAGTTCGAGCACGCGGATCGGATCGGCGGCAACGCCGTCGAGGAAAAGAAGTACAAGAAGGGCGCGTGCTCGGCCTGCGCCTACGCCTGCAAGCTGCCGACGCGGGACGAGGAGACGGGCGTCGAAACCGAAGGGCCGGAGTTCGAAACCGTCTACGCGTTCGGCTCGAGCCAGGGCGTCGGCGACATCGTCGACGTGATGCGGGCGAACGAACTGTGTGACTCCCTCGGGATGGACACGATCTCCGCCGGCGTCACCGTCGCGGCCTACCTCGCGAGCGAGGACGAGTTCGGAAACGCGGAACTCGCACGGGAAGTCACCGAACGGATCGCGTACCGCGAGGGGATCGGCGATATCCTCGCCGAGGGAGTCGATCGCTGTCACGACGAACTCGGCGTCGACAACTACACCGTCAAGGGAATGGAGTTCGCCGCCCACGACGGGCGCGTCCTCCACGGGCAGGGGCTCTCTTATGCCCTCGCGAATCGGGGCGCAGACCACATGTACGCTGGCATGTTGACCCTCGAGTACAGCGGCGAACTCGATCCGGAGGGCACCCTCGGAAAAGCCGAGCGACTCGTCCAGGAGGAAAACGCGGCGGCGTTCCGTGATACGGGAATCGTCTGTGCGTTCGGCAGCGACTACGTTACCGACGACCGACTCGAGACGCTGTTCGATGCCGACTACGAGGAGCTCATGGAAATCGGGGCCCGAACCGTTCGCCTCGAGCGTCACTTCAACAATCAGCGCGGCTTCGACCGCGCCGACGACGGATTACCGTACGAGATTCCCGACCTCGAGGGGGCGATCGACGAGTACTACGCGGCGCGGGGCTGGACCAGCGACGGAACGGTTCCGGACGCGGCGCTCGAGACGGTCGCGCCGTCGGCGGACTAAGGGTGGGGGAGAGCGAGGCGGGATTGAAACCGCCCGTATCACCCGCCGTACACTGACGGAACCAGTCGAATTACGGAATCGGCCGCCAGTTCCGTCTCGAGGCCGTCAATGTGGACGACGTTCTTCGTGTCCCTGGTGACGACCGTGTCTCCCGCCAGCCCCTCGCCGTCGTCGGCCACGAGTTCGCCCTCGAGCGGGTACGCGGCCTCGAGTTCGACCAGGAGTTCGCCAACCGTTTCGGCGTCAGTCTCGTAGAAAACTGTCTTCTCGCCGACCGCGTCGCGGAAGGGGCCGAAGAAGACGCACTCGAGTTGCACGGTGGGCCATTCGATGGGAGAGTCCTTGTACACGAGGGTTCGTCGAGAGTCTCGAGGAGGTCCCGAACGACGAGCGGCCCTCGATCGCTACCGGTTCGGTCACGCGATGTCGTCAGGAACGTCGAAGCCGTAGAGGCGTTCACCTTTCTCCTTGCTGCGGATGTCCAGCGCCGCCGCCGCGCATATCGCCGCCGCGGTCTCGGACCGGACGCGACCTCGAGCGAGGACCGTGCGAAGACGGACCGATCCGCCGCGACCGTAATCCTGTTGAGGAGCGTCGCCCGAAGCGAACCCAGTGGCAGCCGCGACGCAGCTTCGACGGTCGCTCTGGGTACTGGTCGCAGCGGCGACGCTGACCGTCATGGCGGGCGCGATCCTCGGACCGATCGTTCCGCAGATCCAGCGCGAACTCGGCGTCTCCGGCTCCGCGGCCGGCCTGATCATCACCACCCACGGCGGGGTGATCGTCCTGGCGAGTCCGCTCGTGGGATCGCTCGTCGATCGGATCGGCCCACGTCGCCCCTTCGTCGGCGGCCTGCTCGTCTACGCCCTCGGCGGCGGCGCGGGACTCGTCGTCGACTCGTTTTACCCGCTGCTGGCCTCTCGAGTCGTCCTCGGGCTCGGTACTGCCGCGGTTTACACGTCGGTTACCGTGCTCATATACGAGCTCTACGAGGGGCAGGCGATGGAGCGCGCGCTGGGGTATCGGAGCAGCGCGAGCAGCGCCGGAGCCGCAGTGTGGCCGCTGATCGGCGGCGCTGCCGGTGCCCTCGCGTGGAACGCCCCGTTTGGGGTCTATCTCGTCGCGCTACCTCTGGGTATCCTCGCTGCGGCGACGATCCCCGAAACGCGTTCCTCGAGCGAAGCCGACGACGCGACCGCGGACGGACGCGAGAGAGCCGACGAGGGCCCCGGCGGTGTCGTTGTGGCTCTCGCCGTGTTTCGCGATCGGCCGACGCTTCCGCTCGTGTACCTGCTGTACTTCGGTGCGAACGCGCTCCTGTACGTGATCGTGGTCTTTTATCCGCAGTTTCTCGCCGGTATTGGGGTGACTTCGTCCTTCGATATCAGCCTCTATCTGGCGGCGAACGGCGCTGCGGGCGGTATCTCGGCGATCGCATACGATCGGTTGCTGCGGTACGCCGGTCGATCGACGCTCGTGTTCACGGCGTTCGTCCTCTGGACCGCGGGATTCGGGATCGCGACGGCGGTCGGAACCGCTATCGGTGCGGTGCTGCCGGTACTCCTGTTCGGCCTCGGTATCGGGCTGGTCTTCCCGTCGACGTTCGCGTGGGTCGAAGCGTTCGCACCGTCTGACCGACAGGGACAGTTCAGTTCCTACATCGCCTCCTTCGGTTACACGGGACAGTTCCTCTCGCCGGTCCTGTTCGGAGCGATAGTTCCAATCGCGGGCGTCGGCGGCGTATTCGTCGCCGCCGCTGCCGTCGCCGGCATCACAGCCGCTGCGCTCGGGACACACCGGTTCACCGGATCGTCATTCTGAGGGAACTCGAGCGAACACTGTCACCCCCGGCCCTTTTTCTCCGAGCGTGGATAGCACGACTGGCAGATTCCGATGACGAACGACAACCCACCCGAGTCACCGCGCGAGCAATCGCTGTGGCTGGCCACGACGCCAACGACCGAGTATGGCCCTCTCGAGGACGGACTCGAAGTCGACATCGCGGTTATCGGCGGCGGTATCACCGGGCTGACCGCGGCGATCGAACTGAAGGAAGCGGGACGATCCGTCGCGGTCGTCGAGGCCGATCGGATCGTCGAGAGCACGACCGGTCACACGACGGCTAAACTCACCTCCCAGCACGGACTGATCTACGACACGCTCGTTTCCCAGTTCGGCGAGCAGGAGGCGCGGCAGTACGCCGACGCGAACGAGGCCGCGATCGATCACGTGGAGCAACGAATCGAGGAAGCGGACATCGACTGTGACTTTCGGCGGACGGAAGCGTACACGTACGCTGTATCGCCGGACGACCTGGGTGCGATCCGAGACGAGGTCTCGGCCGCTCAGCAAGTCGGTCTCCCCGCCTCCCTCGTCGATGAGACGCCGCTGCCGTTCGACACCGCCGGCGCGGTCCGTTTCGACGAGCAGGCCGAGTTTCACCCGCGGAAATACTTGTTGTCGATCGCGGAGCAGGTTCACGGCGACGGGAGCCACGTCTTCGAGGAGACCCGCGCGCTCGAGGTCGATCCCGGCTCGCCGTGTCGCGTCGAAACCGAGCACGGCGAGGTCGTCGCCGACGACGTGGTGGTCGCAACGCACTTTCCCGTCCTCGACCGCGCCGGCTACTTCGCGCGGATGCATCCCCACCGCGCGTATCTGCTCGCCGTTCGGGTCGCAGCAAGGCCTCTCGAGGGGATGTTCTACAGCACTGATTCACCGCCAGCGACGATGCGAACGTATTCACTGAGCGCGGCGGCCAACGGCGGTTCCGATGGCGGTGGTTCCGACGACGGCGAACTCCTCCTCGTCGGTGGGCAGAGTCACACGCCCGGAATCGATGGCCCGCCGACCTCCGAACGGTATCGGCGCTGCGAGGCGTTCGCCCGCGAACACTTCGACGTCGAATCGATCGAGTACCGCTGGTCCACGATGGACTACTCGACGGTGGACGACGTTCCCTTCATCGGACGGATCGATCCGCTGTCGAAGCACGTCTACGTCGGCACCGGATTCGGCGGCTGGGGGATGACCGGCGGGACCGCCGCGGGGCTGATCCTCGCCGATCTGATCGTCGAGGGATCGAACCCCTGGGCCGACGCGTTCGATCCCCAGCGGTTCACGCCGAAAGCGTCGGCCAAGAGTTTCCTCGAGGAGAACGCCACAGTCGGCGGCAGTTTCATCGGCGATCGGATCAAATCGCTGCTCGCGTCGCTCGGGGCCGACGGTGCGACCGACATTCCGCCCGGCGACGCCCGCGTCGTTCGACGCGCGAGCCAGCCCGTCGGCCTCTACCGCGAGGCGGACGGTACGACCCACGCCGTGTCGGCGACCTGTCCGCACATGGGCTGTCTCGTCCGGTGGAACGACGCCGAGGAAACCTGGGACTGCCCCTGTCACGGCTCGCGGTTCACTCACGAGGGGGAAGTGCTGTCGGGCCCTGCGGTCGAGGGTCTGTTGTACCGAGAGCTGTAATCAAAACTGCGAAAATTGAGCGGTGTTACCGGAGGGAAACCGCATCGAGATCGATGCGCTTCGCTTCGGGAATCGACTCGACCGACTCGCTCGAGACGGCGTACGTTCCCCGTTCGGCCGCGGCCCCGCCTTCGTCGCCCGGGAGCACGATCACGCCCTTCGCCAGCAGCGGCGCGAGTATCCCCGCCGCCACGGTCCGGGGGTCCGACAGCGGTGCTCGAACGACGACGCGGTCGTCCGTCTCGAGCCCGGTCTCCTCGAGCACCGCGCGTGCGGCCTCGAGCAAGTCTCCGTGCGTAACGGTTCGTTCACCGTCGCTCAGGATCGCCGTCTCGGAATCGATAGCCAGCGGCGGAAACGACGGGTTTTCGGTCCAGATGCCGGCGTCGAAGTGGTGGACGTCCGGCGCGTCGGGTTTCGAGCCGTAGCCGACGCGCTGTGCGCCCCTCGGGAGGTCGTACTCCTCAAGAGCCGAGACGGGCGCAACGAGGGCCCGAAAGTCGTCCGCGTCCGCGAGGTCGGTCGGCGGCTCGAAACGGGTGGTCCCCTCGAGTAGCGTCGTCCCGAAGAAGGCGAGCAGTGCGAGCGGGCCATCGCCGACGACGCCGACGGTGACGTCCTCGCGAACGCCCGCGTGGCGCAGGAAGTTTCCGGCCTGCCACGAGGAGGTACACAGCCAGTGGTAGTCGTACTCCCGACCCGTCGCGTCGACGAGCCCGATCCGGTCGTCGCGAAGCTCCCGGGTGAACAGCTCGTCGACCGTCCCAGCGTTCATACTCGAGAGTGGGAACCGGGGCGGAAAAAGGACGCCGACTCGCGTCGCCGGCGTCGCCGTCGCGGCCCGCCGTACGGCGGGTGAGGTCAGTCGTCCGCGGCCGCCGGCTCGGCGTGGTCGATGTCCGTCCCGAGACACTCGAGGAACTGCGCGAGCCACTCGGGGTGGTCCGGCCACGCCTGACCCGTCACGAGATTGCCGTCGCGCGTGACGCCGTCTTCCCACTCGCCGCCGGCAATTCGAACATCCGCTTCGAGCGCCGGATAGCCGGTACAGGTCCGCCCCTCGAGCACGTCCGCCGCGGCGAGGATCTGGACGCCGTGACACAGCGACGCGACCGGTTTGTCCGCCTCAAAGAAGTGGCGGGTTATCTCGAGGACCTCATCGTAGGTCCGGAGGTATTCGGGTGCGCGGCCGCCCGGAACGACGAGCGCGTCGTAGTCGGTGGGATCGACGGCGTCGAAGTCGTGATTCAGTTCGAAGTTGTGGCCCGGTTTCTCGGTGTAGGTCTGGTCGCCCTCGAAATCGTGGATGGCCGTCGGACAGGTGTCCCCGGCTTCCTTCTCCGGACAGACGGCGTGAACCTCGTGGCCGACCATCTGGAGCGCCTGAAACGGCACCATTATCTCGTAGTCCTCGACGTAGTCTCCGGCGAGGAGCAGTATCTGTTGTGCTGACATGGGTGTCCCCGTCTAATCGTTCGGTTGCAACGGCCATAGTCTATGCTGTGGGATACCGTGACACACATAGCAGTGGCCAAACCGCTCCGGCGGTAGCTCGAGGGAATCTGCTTGAGAACAATTGCGTGATGGGTGTCCGAGAGGGGGATCCCTCGAGCGCCGTCAGTCATCTCAGACGACGCCGTGATCCCGGTAAAACCGCCGCGTTCGATCATCAGCAAGCAGCGGTCGGTGTACCTGGAGCGAGGCGACGCCCGGATAGCTGTTGGCCTCGATGACCTGGAACCCACCCTCGTCGGTGACGATCAGATCCCAGCCGATGTAGGGTATGTGGGAGAGCGTTTCCGCGATCTCGAGCAAGCGGTCTCGCGTTTCCGCCCAACCGGGAATTGCTGTTCCCTCGATACGAGCACCGGTCTCGGGGTGACTCTCGTGCCAGTCGACGATACCGTCGTGTGGATATTCCGCAGCCACACTGAGTGCGCCCGTCTCGCGATCGATCTCCGCGCTCAATCCACCGTTCGAGAAGTTGTCCACGGGGACGGAATCCCGTGTTCCGATTCGGTGAATCGCAATCGGGATGAACGCCTCTCCCGCCCGCTCGTCGTACATCGTCAGGACCCGGAGCGTGTTCGCCGTTTCGGGAAACAACTCATCCGCGTAGTCGGCCTGTTGGACGAACTCGCAGACGAGGTAGTCCTCGAGTCCCGCGAGCGTTTCGACGAGGTCGGACTCGCTCGTCCACTCGCCGTCGAACCGGTACTCGCCGTCCACTCGCTCGAGGAAATGGACGTTGTTCCCGCCGCCGCCACTGAACCACTTTAACACGAGACGGTCCCCGTCCGAGAGGACGTCGTCGAGCCAGTCGATCGGTTCTTCGGTCGGCTGCGTCGTCGCCGGTTCGGGCGAGCGCTCGAGTTCGATGCCGCCGTCGGTTATCGCCGACTCTTCGGCGAGATCGAACGTGTGAAAGCGCCCGTCGTTGAGCAGCCCGTACACGGTCGGACGGTGAGCTGGAAACTCCCCAAGGACCCGGTGGAAGGTGAGCTTGTTGTCGATCAACGCGTTCCAGTGGCCGTTGATCCGCTTCGTCCCGACGAACCGCTGGTAATCGGTGAGATAGTCGGCGGGGTCGTTCGACTCGAAGTCGTAGATCACGCCGGACTTGCTCAGAAAGCCGCGCCGATAGAGCTGGAGTCGGCGACGGGGGGAAAGATCGAACGACAACCCGGACCGCCGCTCCGCCCGGAGTAGCTTCCGCAGCCGATTTGCCGACCGGTAGGTTCCAACGATATCCATCACCGACAACTGACGGCCCACAGGTCATATTTATCGGTGAGATAACGCTCGCTCCCGCTGTAACGAACTGCCCTGATCGCTAGAACGCCCGCTTGATCTTCTCGAAGAAGCCCTCTTTCACCTCGATTTCGTCGCCGCCGGCTTCCGCGAACTCCTCGAGCGCGTCGCGTTGCTCCTCGTTCAGGCTCTCGGGGGTGACGACCTGCACCTTCACGAAGAGGTCACCCTGTCCGCGACCGCGAAGCCGGGGCATACCCTTCCCCTCGAGGCGGAAGGTCTCGCCGCTCTGGGTCCCCTTCGGGATCTCGAATTCGGCACCGCCCTCGAGCGTCGGCACTTCGACGGTGTCGCCGAAGGTGGCCTGTGGGAACGAGATCGGCAGCCGGTACTGGAGGTCGTCGCCCTCGCGTTCGAACTCCTCGTGCTCGCGAATCGAGACGTCGATCAGCAGATCCCCGTGGGGTCCGCCCTCCGGGCTCGGTGCCCCTTCGCCTTCCATCCGAAGGGTCTGGCCCTCCTGAATGCCGGCCGGGACCTCGACGGTCAGCGTCGCCTCGTTTCGGACGTAGCCCTCGCCGCGACACTCCCCGCACGTCTCGGAGTACAGCGTCCCCTCACCCTCACAGCGGGGACAGGCCGTCGTCTGCTGAACCCGGCCCAGCGGCGTCTGCTGGACCTGGGTCACCTGCCCCCGCCCCTGACACTGCGGACAGGTCTCTGCGTCGGCCTCCGGCGGGTGCCCCTCGCCCTCGCAGACGTCGCACTCCTCGGGCCGCTCGACGGTGAACTGCTTTTGTGCCCCCTCATAGGCCTCCTCGAGGTCGATCTCGAGTTCGGTTCGCAGATCCCGGCCTTTTCGGGGTCGACGGCGGCCGCGTCCGCCGCCACCACCGCCGCCGAAGACCTGTTCGAAGATGTCACCGAGACCGCCACCACCCATGCCACCGCCGCCACCCATCCCGCCGAACGGGCCGCCGCCCATTCCCCCGGCACCGCCCGCGTCGCCGGCGTCGAAGCCGTGTTTCTCGGCCTGTTCGTAGCGGTCGTGCCCCATCTGATCGTAGGCCTCGCGCTTCTCCTCGTCGGTCAACACCTGTTTGGCCTTCTGGATCTTCTTGAACTTCTCTTCGGCATCGGGGTCGTCGCTGACGTCCGGATGGTACTCGGTGGCCTTCGACCGATACGCCTGTTTGATATCCTCGGTAGACGCGTCGGAGCTCACGCCGAGAACGTCGTAGAAGTCCTCGCTCATTCGTTGTTCACCCGATAGTCGGTTGAGACACTTGAAACGAACGTTCCAGATGTACCTTTTTGCGACTCGGGTTCGCTCGCTTCGCTCACGGCTTCGCCGTTCGCATTGTCGCGGTTCTCGCTCACTCCGTTCGCTCCGAACCACGCACCGCTCGCTCACCACTCTCTGCTCGCGAGCCGAAGGCCCGCTCGCACGGCTCGAGGGACGGCGTCCCTCGTTGGGCGCAAAAATCTACGCTAAAAAGGCCGCTCGCTCACTTCGTTCGCTCGCGGGTGCTGTGCTTACACCCCAACCGCAGATGTACCGTCTCCATCTTCACTATTTCCGCATCGTCTAACGGACTACTGAGGAGTCGTTACTCGTCGTCTTCGGCCTCGTCCTCGTCGAAGTCAACGTCCTCGAAGTCGGCGTCGACGAACTCCTCGTCCTCGTCACCGGCAGCGCCCGCGTCGGGGCCGGGGTTCGGACCGCCGCCCATCCCGCCGGGGCCTGCGCCCGCAGCACCGCCAGCGCCTGCCGCTCCGGCACCCGCTGCGCCGCCGGCCGCACCGGCGTCCGCGGCACCGGCTTCCTGGTAGATCTGCTTGCCGATCTCCTGAAGCTCCTCGCTCAGGGTCTCGGTCGCCGTCTCGATGTCGTCGGCGTCGGCTTCGTCGTCGTCGATCGTCTCCTCGAGGTCCTCGATCGCATCCTCGATGTCCGCACGGAGGTCGTCGTCGACCTGCTCGTCGTTCTCCTCGAGCAGCGTCTCGGCGCGCTGGATCGTGGCCTCGGCAGTGTTACGGGCCTCGATGCGCTGGCGCTTTTGCTGGTCCTCTTCGGCGTGTTTCTCGGCTTCGCGCTGCATCTTCTCGATCTCGGAGTCGGAGAGTCCCGCACCGCCCTCGATGGTGATCTCCTCGGTGGTGCCGCTGCCCTTGTCCTCCGCGCTCACGTTGACGATGCCGTTCTCGTCGATCGAGAACGTGACCTCGATCTGCGGGGTCCCCGCGGGGGCCGGCGGGATGCCGGTCAGGTGGAACTCGCCGAGCATCTCGTTCTCCGCGGCCAGTTCGCGCTCGCCCTGGAAGACCCGGACCTGCACCGTCGTCTGGTTGTCCGCCGCAGTGGTGAAGATCTTCGACTCCTCGGTCGGAATCGTCGTATTCTTCTCGATGAGTCGCTCGAAGAGGCCGCCCTTGACCTCGATACCGAGCGAGAGCGGCGTCACGTCCAGCAGGACGATGTCGTCAACCTCGCCGCCGAGCACGCCGCCCTGAATCGCCGCGCCCAGCGCGACGGCCTCATCGGGGTTGACGTTCTTCTGGGGCGCCTTACCGGTCAACTCTTCGACCTTCTCGGCGACCTGGGGCATCCGGGTCGAGCCGCCGACCAGGAGGACTTCGTCGATCTCGTCCGCGTCGTAACCCGCGTCCTCGAGCGCCTGCTCGGTCGGGTCGACGGTGCGATCGATCAGATCCTGCGTCAGCGACTCGAACTTGGCTCGAGTCATGGACTCCTCGAGGTGGATCGGGCCGTCGTCGGTCGCTGTAATGAAGGGCAGGTTGATCTCGGTCTCCTTCCGACTACTGAGTTCGATCTTGGCCTCCTCGGCGGCGTCCTTGAGCCGCTGGAGGGCCTGTCGGTCGTCGCGGAGGTCGATACCGTGTTCGTCCTCGAACTCGTCGGCGAGCCAGTCGATGATGGCCTCGTCCCAGTCGTCCCCACCGAGGTCGTTGTCACCGTTGGTCGCGACGACCTCGTAGACGCCGCCGCCGAGATCGAGAATAGAGACGTCGAAGGTACCGCCACCGAGGTCGTAGACGAGAACGGTCTGGTCGGAGTCGTCGTCGAGGCCGTAGGCCATCGACGCGGCCGTCGGCTCGTTGATGATGCGCTCGACCTCGAAGCCGGCGATCTCGCCGGCGTCTTTGGTCGCCTGGCGCTGTCGGTCGGAGAAGTACGCGGGGACCGTGATGACGGCTTTCTCTACGTCGTCGCCCAGATAGTCTTCGGCGTCGCGTTTGATCTTCTGGAGGATCATCGCCGAGATCTCTTCGGGCGTATACTCCTCGCCCTCGATCTCGACGGTATAGTCGTCCTCGCCGATGTGGCGCTTGATCGAGGCGATCGTCTTTTCAGGGTTCTGAATCGCCTGATTCTTCGCGGGTTTGCCGACGAGCCGCTCGTCGTCGTCGGTAAAGGCGACGACGGAGGGCGTCGTTCGTTCACCTTCGCCGTTGACGATAATCTCCGGATCGCCGCCTTCCATCACCGCGAACGCGCTGTTCGTCGTCCCGAGGTCGATTCCGAGAATCTTGTTGCTTGCCATAGTGGACGGGTATTGTGCGCACTTTGTTTTAAAGGTTACTAGGCAGACGGAGGAACCGAATAAAATCCGGATACCGCGGCTCTCAGCCTCACTCGAGACAGTTGGGGTCCAGTAAAAACGAGCGTCACAGTCGGCCTCACTCGATCCGCGTCGGCTCGAGAGACGGATCCGCATCGGATCAAGACGCGAACCACCGGCGGCTCGAGCGACTCCGCTCCCTTATTCCTTCGGTTCGTCTGCCGCGGCGTCCGTCGACGCGTCTTCGCGGTCGTCCTCGGCGACTTCGCCGCCGAGTTCGATCGCCTCGTCGTCATCGGCGTCGTTCGCCGACGACTCGTCGGCCTCGGCCGCTTCGTCGTCCGCAGTCGTGTCGGCATCTGCATCGGACTCGTCGGCCGCCTCATCAGCGTCGGTCTCGTCGGTCACGTCGAGTTGCTCGTCCGATTGGTCGGCTGCACTCTCCTCCTCGCTCTCGTCTGTGCCGTCGCCGTCGTCCGAATCAGTATCCGCGAATTCACCGTTCGAGACGGTCACCTGGGCGTTCTGGATGACCTTCTCCCCCATCTCGTAGCCGGGCGTGTAGACGTCGGCGATGGCCCCCTCGGGCTGGTCGCTGTCGACCTGCATCATGACCTCGTGGCGCTGTGGATCGGCCTCGGTACCCGGGTCGGGATCGATCTCCGAAACGTTCTCGTCCTCGAGGATGCGATCGAACTCGCGAAGCGTCATATCGACGCCGTCCCGGAGCGTTTCGACGTCGCCGCTTTCCTCCTCGAGCGCGCGTTTGAGGTTGTCCCGGACGCCGATGAGACGTTCGACGAGGTCCTCGGCGGCGCGGTCCTTGATCTGCTGTTGGCGCTTCTTGGCGCGTTTCTTGTAGTTCTGAAAGTCTGCCTGTTTTCGCTTGAGCCGACTCTTCAGGTCTTCTATCTCCTCTTCGTACGCCGCAATTTGCTCGTCGCGCTCGTTCAAGGCTGCCTCGTACTCGTCGAGTTCGGTCTGGAGTTCGCCGATGGTCTCGGCCTGTGACTCGATGCGCTCGGAGAGATCCTCGAGTTCCTCGCGCTGGTGTTTGACGGTCCCGTTGAGGTCGCGGGCCTCCTCGACGATCGAGTTGACCTTGTGGGCGAGTTCGTCGTCGTACTCGGTGACCCGATCGAGCATGCGCTGAACGTCTTCGCTCGTTTCGGGTGCATCCCCGTCTTCGCCGACGTCCTCCGTGGTCGTTCCGGTCGCTGTTGTCTCGGACGCATCGTCACCCCCGGCCGTCTCGGTCCCCGCTGCCGCTGTTCCGTCGACCGCGTCCGCGCTCGAATCGGCGTCCGCAGCCGTCCCTTCCGATTCGGCGTCGTCCGAGTCAGGAGCCGGTTTCGATTCCCCATCCGTCGACGCCGCAGGATCCACGTCGGCCGTTTCGCCGTCGTTGGATTCCTCCTCGGACGGGACACCCTGGGCGGACGTGTTCGTGCCCTCGTCTTCGCTCATGTGCCAGTCAACGAACAGCGGTAATAAAAGGGTTGAGGTACGGCGTCTCGCACCGGATGACACGAAACCGTGAATCGATCACGACAGATGCGAACTGACCGCTGGGATCCCTCCCAAGTACACAGTGAGACGATGGGCCACTCCCACCGAGGCGTCCGGTGTTTAGAGACAGTAACATCAGTCCAAATATAGTATAATGTAGGAAATAAGTACGGACCGCTTAAGCTTCTACCTGCCGTTTGAATACCTGATTATCCATGAAATCCGTTAGCCAGCACCAACCAACCTACTCACGCCGAGACATTTTCCACAAAGGCGGCGCGATATCAATTCTCTTCGGACTCGGCATGGCCACGATCCCCGGATCAGCCACAGCAGCGACCAAAACTGAACTCATCGATGCGGTCGCAAGCGAAGCCCGCATCAGCAACGCTGACGCAAGGAAAGCGCTCGACGGGTTCATCAACGCCACCACAAAAGCACTGGCGAACGGTGACCGCGTCGCACTCCCCGAATTCGGACTGTTTACTGTCTCCAACGGCGTACGGAACGGCAACGGGAACAACTCGAAAGATGAATCGGCAGTCGATTTCGATGCATGTCCGGAGTTCGCCGCCGCACTCAATCTCAGCCCTGGACACGGTGATCAGCGCCGAAACAGAGCTGGATCCAAATGCCGCTCTGCCGACGTCGTCATCGATGCAGACCACATCGCAACCGACACACAACGCGGTACAGACAGCGGCCTCTCAAAGGCTGACGCAAAGAAGGCACTCGACGGGTTCATCAACGCAACTACAAAAGCGCTGAAGAGTGGCGAAACCGCGTCACTGATCGGGTTCGGCTCGTTCAGTATCTCGAAGCGGTCTGCCCGAACTGGGCGTAACCCGCAGACGGGGAAGGAAATTGAGATCGCGGCGAAGAACGTGGTCAAATTCAAAGCGGGTGCTGAGCTGTCCAAAAGCGTGAACTAGTGCCGCTTCAGACCTGAACTGCTAACTTTATAGGTCAGGACCGCCGACGGCCGGCCGCCACGCCGAGCACCTGCTGCTCGGTATTCGACTGACGGACACGGGCGGTCGTCCCGCTCCTTTCACTCAGGCTTTGTCGGTTTCGTGCATCCACTCGAGGGCGGCCTGCAGCCCCTCCTCGTCCCGGATTTCGCGAAATCGCTCCGCAGACGAGGATTCCATGGTGAGAGCGCCAACGTACTCGTCGACGCGGCCGTACCGTCTGAACCCCTGGGTTTCCTGTACATCGTTGAGCATGTCTTTCGCGATAGCAACGGCCGTACTCGGGGTCTTCTTGATCGCAGCCACTTCCGTCTCGACGGTCGCGTCCAGTTCGCCTTCTGGGACGACCCGATTGACCAGTCCCATCTCGGCGGCGGTGGCCGCGTCGACGGTCTTCCCCGAATAGAGCAGTTCCCGGGCGTCTTTCAGGGAGTTCGTTACGAACGGCAGCACGAACTTCGGCGGGGGTTCGCCGAAGTGCATGTCGGGATAGCCGAACTCGGAGGGTGCCGTCGCGAAGGTGAGATCACAGCAGATCGCGAGGTTGCACCCGCCGGCGATCGCAGGCCCGTCGACCGCCGCGATGACCGGGAGCCGCGACGAAAAGATCGCCTCGAGGTGAGTCCGCTGGTCGAGGATGCGGTCGTCGGTCGATTGCTCGGTCTCGGCCTCGCTGATGTCGTAGCCCGAGGAGAAGGCGCGGCCGTTGCCGCTCAGGACGACGACTCGAACCCCATCGGCGCCCTCAGCGCGTTCGATCGCGTCCTCGAGTTCGCGCAGTAACGGCGGATTCAACGCGTTGAGAGCCTCGGGACGATCCAGTGCGATTCGGGCCACGCCCTCCTCTGCAGCGTACTCGAGGCAGTCATACGTTCCCATACCACAGTTATTCCGAGCCACCCACATATACCGTTGGGCGCCTCTCAGCGACGGAGCAGCGATCCCAAACGAGGAACGGAGACGCTCTCACTCGGGATGGCCAGTCAATGATAACTCGTTGTGGCGGCGCTAGAACGCGAGCGCGTGACGCTAGTCTGGCGCGTTTGCTCGGCGGACGATATTGTGCGAGAGGATCGACATCACGTCTTCATCGGCATCGTTGACGACGCTGCGACGGAAATCGACGTAGCCGCGATCCGATCGGCTTGTCGAGGGTGTCTTGCCGACGACCTCGACCCGGACGCGAAGCGTCTCACCGGGGCGGACCGGCTCGTGCCAGCGCAGATCGTCCATCCCGAGGCCGCCCATGTTCGCGATATCGACCTCGCCGTTGACGATCTCCGTGACGAACAACCGGACGGACAAACAGAGGGTATGGAGGCCGCTGGCGACCAATTCACCGAACATCGAATCCTGAGCGGCCTCCTCGTCGAGATGAAACGGTTGCGGGTCGAACTGCTCGGCGAACTCGATGATCTCCTCCTTAGTAACCGTGTATCCGCCAGTCTCGTAGGTCTCACCGATATCCAAATCCTCGTAATACCGTGGCATATCGTGTGAATTGATAACGAATAGCGTAAACCATCCGGTTTGCGACGTGACGAACCCCGCTATCCTCGAAAACGTGGAGTAGGGCTTCTGAGATAGTCGGTCGTAGTAACACCACGCCCCGACCGGGCTTTCGCGACGGCGCAGCCCCTCGTCCAGGAGGTCCTCGGCGACGACTAGGTCCACGTCGGCACGGCGGCCGCCACGGAGCGCTGCCTCGACGCGCTCCGCGACGCCCGTCTGGGCGTCGTCGGGCGGTAGCCGCCCCTGCTCGTACCGGGCTGGCGGCCCCACTACGTGCGACAGCGCGAGCGTGATCGCACCACGTATCGACTATGCGAGGGCGCGGCCCAGCCAAACACGTCGTGTGGCCGGCGTCTCAGTCTCGCTCACGACGGGAGCCGCCTACTACTGGCTCTCGAGACTGCACAGAGACGAGTCATCGGACGACCGTCACCGGAACCGGCGAGCGCCTCGTTACCGTCTCAGCAACACTGCCAAGAAGAACGCGCGCTGGCCCGGTGCGGCCGTGACTTCCGAGAACGACGTGATCAACGTCATGCTCCGCAATATATGCGGTAATCGTGCGCGCTGGCTTCCCCATTTCGAGCGCAATGTCGATGTCGACACCCTGTTCAGCGGCGGTCTCGCTCGCTCTCTCGAGGACGTCCGTACCCCGCTTGCGAACCTGCTCGCGATACTCGTCACTGTAGAGGAATCCCTCGTCCCCGTACAGCGAGGTTCGATCGAACTGAACGACGTGTAGCGCAGTGATCCGTTCGTCAGGGTACTCTTCAACGGCGTATTCGAGCGCTTTCGTCGACTCGTCCGAATTGTCGACTGGAACGAGGATATGGTGGACCATGCGAGAGATTGACCCCCAGCCTATATATCAGCACTCATCTGCCAGACGGACATCATATCCGTCAGGTACACCGCTCTCAGTGTCGGCAGCGGAGAGACCCCGCGTCGAGATGTCGTCTTCGATCGCCGCGCTCCGCTTGGCCCGGTCCTTTTGATCGTGTTCGGGACAGCACTGCGATCGCCGCCAGCGGTGTCTCCCGGCTCGGACTCGAGACCGCTGTCGACGGCCCGCAATCCATCGCCGCCCGTCGCTGCCGCCTTGATTCGTCCGAACTCGGTTGCCGTGATCCGGGCGAAGGCCGGACCGGTTGTCTGGCGCGGCGGCCCCGGATCGCCTTCGTCGCCGGCCGGATTCATCGCCGCGAGTCGGGTGCGATCCTCGGGCTGGTGGTCGGATCCGACCGGTCGGTCGGAACGCCCGCGATACGTCGCCGCCTCTGTCCGCCCGTGCGGGCTCGCTGGGCCGCCAGTATACGCGGGGAGCCACCGATCGCCCTCGCGCTCGGGAGACGAGGCGGCGGAGTCACGGGCAGCGGCGTCGACCCAGTTGACGCTCGGGTCTGGCAGCCGATGGCGGTCGGCACTCGAGGTGGTGCTCGCGAGCAATGGAGACGGTGCGTCGGGCGGGCGACACAGGACAGGGTGGGCGAAGAACGGGGACACGAGCGCCGCCCTCGAGTCTGGCACCCGACGAGTCTGTGTGGCTGCTCCGGCAACGCCGGTCGGGGATGCAAAACACGGAAGTGACGCTCGCGCCGGTTCCAGTGGGCGATCGAAACTGGTCGCCGTGTGAGATGGGCTGAGCCGATTCTGTCAGCAGTTACGTCGCCGGATCGGTGCTGACGGTTTCCCGCGCGAACACGTCTTCGTAGCCGGAAAACGACATTCTGAGCGACGGAACACCGGTGAACGACAACGCTTGTAGGATGAGTGCCGGTTCCTCGAGACGAGCCCCTAACTCTCGGAGCGCCGAACTCACGTCGGCCATCTTTTCGGCGGTCTCGGAGATATCACGGTCCGCACAGCGAGCACCGATCGGCGTTGGGAACGTGACGCGAGTCGTCTCGTGGCCACGAACAGCCCACCCGCCCCCCATCTCGATCACGTCCGCAATCGATCGTCGCATCGCGTCTTCGTCCGCACCGACGGCGATCACGCCGGGGGTCTGCCACGTATGGGACGTCGCGACCGCGCCCGCCTCGAGTCCGAAACCTGAGAGGAATCCGGTAAAGCCATCCCCGACTCCACTCGGCGAGCGATCGAAGAGCCCGACCTTGAGCGCGTCGCGGTCCGGCGTCGCGACGAATTCCCCGTCTGCAATCGCCGGTTCGACGGTCGCCTCGCTGGTCACTGTTCCGCCCTCGCAATGGATCGCTCTGACGGTCCCGTCGGAACCGTCGGCCGTCGGGACTCGCAACGCCCCTTCGTCCAGCGACAGTGAGATCGAATCGCGGAACCACTCGAGGTGTGCGAGCGGGACTCGACGACCGGCGTGCCGCCGTCGACCACGATTTCGCCGCCGCTGATAACCGTCTCGACGGCGACATCTTCGAGATTGTCGAGAACGATGATATCGGCTCGCGAACCGGGAGACAACGAGCCGATATCGGGAAGACCGAAGTGACGTGCGGGGTTGAGCGTCGCCATTCGAACGGCGTCGACCGGGTCAATTCCCGCCTCGATAGCCCGTCGAACGACGGCATCCATGTACCCCTCGGTGACGATATCAGTCGGCCAGATCCAGTCCGTCGAGAGCGAGAGCTCCGCCGACCCGAACCGCTCGTAGGCGTCGGCGAGCGCGTCGATATCGTCGCGAAACGTACCATAGCGCCCGATCGAGTGAATCCCGTTCTCGAGGCGCTCGGCGACCTCCTCGCTCGAGACCATCTCATGGTCGTCGGTGATCGTCGCGGCGAGAGCAGTCAATCGACGACCCGAACAGCCGGCTCCGTGACCGCTCACCGTCTTGCCGAGCGCTCGAGCCCGCGCAGCGAGTGATTCAGCCGGCGATGAGCGCCCGACGAGCTGTATCCAGGGAATTTCGCCGATACCGACGATTCGATCCTCCCGGAGCAGGGCGGACAGCTCCTCGCGGTCGGTGTCGTCGAACTGGTCGTATCCGACGCTAAATGCGTCGAGGAACGCCTGCGGCGGAACGGTCCCGAAAACCCGAATCGGGAGGGCAGCCGTCGCCTCGAGGAGTTGTCGGACACCGGGTTCACCGAAACAGCTCCCGAATTCACAGACTTCGGTTACGACGGCTGTGGTTCCGGTTGCAAGAACGCGGTGATAGGCCCGTTCGAACGGCTGGAACGAGTCGACGTGAACGTGCGCGTTGACGAACCCCGGGGCAATCACTTTCTCCTCGGCGTCGACAACCGTCGTCTCGGGGCCCGTCACGTCGCTCGCATCGGTCGTGACTGCTGCAATCCGGTCGGTTTCGACGGCAATCTCACGATCGACGATGCGGCGGGATTCCGGTAACAGTACTCGCCCGTTCGGAACGACGAGATCGGCCGGAGCGGTTCCGAGCGCAACGTTTTGCAGTTTATCAGCGTTCCTGGTCACGCGTTGTCCCTCGCTCCCTGTAGTTGTCCGTTCGGAAATCGCACGGAGGGACCACAGAGACGGCACCATGATATGTCATGAGAGAACATGGCTCAGATTGGAATACCATCCATATAACAGTAGTTGGTGATTCCATTTTTTTATTCAGGGTCGGATCTGAACTGAATCGTCCGGTTCGATAGCTACAGATGCATACGTACCTTTTTGCTGCGGGTCCTCGCTCCCTTCGGTCGCTCGAACCGCTTGCAAAAATCTACGCTAAAAAGGCCGCCTTCGCGGGCTTCGCCCGCTTCGGCGGTGAACTGCTCACTTCGTTCGCAGATGCTCATCGCGGTAACGCCTTCGCCTGTACTGAGCGCACATCAGCGAGCGATGGATGTCGATCGATCTCGAGGTCGCGAAATACCCGACCGTATATGTGGGTCTGCCCCCGATTGTGTCCCGTGACGCCGACACCGGCCGACGAATCGTCCGCGATCGAACTCCGGTACGAGGACGGGACGATCCGGATCGACGGCCTCGAGGAGTCATCGATCTCGCCGTCGTCGCTTCGGACGGCCGTCCCTGACCTCGAGACCGACCAGCGGACTGACGGCTTCCGCGTTCCGGCGTTTCAGTACGCCGCCCTCTGTGCAGCGCTGGCGGAAACGGACGCCGCAGTCGACGATCGCGTCCTCGACCTCGAGTCCGTGTCCGCTCTCGAATCTGCGTACGAACTGCGCGGCTATCAGACGACGGCGCTCGAGACATGGCTCAAGACCGATCGCTGGGCCGGCGGCCCGGCCGAGTCCATCGGGCGAGCGCCCGCCGGCGTCCTCGAACTCCCGACGGGCAGCGGCAAGACCGTCATCGCGCTGGCGGCGATCGAACGGCTCTCGGTTCCGACGCTCGTCGTCGTGCCGACGATCGACCTGCTCGAGCAGTGGCAGCGCGAACTCGAGCGCGAATTCGATCGGCCGATCGGCCGCTTCGGCGGCGGCGAACAGCGCTTCGAGCCGATCACCGTTTCGACCTACGACTCGGCGTACCTGAAAGCTGATTCGGTGGGCGACCGGTTCGGTCTTGTGGTCTTCGACGAGGTCCACCACCTCGGCGGCGAGGGCTACCGCGAGATCGCACGGCTGCTGGCCGCACCCGCGCGGCTGGGGCTGACTGCGACCTTCGAGCGGCCCGACGGCGCACACGAGGTACTCGAGGAAATCGTCGGTCCGCTGCTCCACCGCGTCGACGTGGACGAACTCGCCGGCGACCATCTCGCGAACTACGACGTCAAGCGACTCGAGGTATCGCTCACCGCCGACGAGCGCGAGGAATACGAGCGGAATCAGGACGTGTTCACGGACTACCTCGCGCGCTCGAACATCGAGATGCGCAGCGGCTCTGACTATCAGGAACTCGTCAAGCGATCGGGCAGCGATCCCGACGCGCGCAAAGCGCTACTCGCACGCCAGCGAGCGCGCGAACTCATGTTTGGGAGCGAAGCGAAACTCGAGGCACTTGCGGACGTTCTCGACGACCACTGCGACGAGCGGATCATCGTCTTCACGGCGCACAACGACCTCGCCTACGACGTCAGCGAACGGTTTCTGGTCCCGACGATCACCCACCAGACCGGCACGACGGAGCGACGGGAGATCCTCGAGCGGTTCCGCGAGGGGACCTACACCCGGGTCGCGACCTCGAACGTGTTGGACGAGGGGGTCGACGTTCCCGACGCGAACGTGGCGGTCGTGCTCTCGGGCAGCGGCAGCGAGCGGGAGTTCGTCCAGCGACTCGGACGAATCCTTCGCCCGAAATCCGATGGCGGACGGGCGACCCTCTATGAGGTTATCTCCGAAAATACCGGCGAGGAACGGATCGCAGGTCGTCGTCGCGACTAACGATCGTCGGACGGCAGACACACCTGTTCCGGACCGGATCAGTCGTTTCGGCCCGGTCGACAGCTTTTGTGTCCGATATTTACGGGAACCGTATTCGGCGGAGGCCGCCGGCTCGAGGCAGCTGCCTGATCTATGCTAGCAGGGCCCAAACACATTGGCCAAAGAACACTTATGGCCCAATTCGAAAGCCAACATATCTTATGAATTGGGAGGAGGAAGCCGTCACTCGGCGTCGAATGTTGCAAGCCGCTTCGGCGGCCGGAACCGTCGCCATCGCGGGCTGTAGCGGATCGTCTGAGGAGACGAGTGATCCGGAAACCGACAGCGAGACGAACGGGAACAAAACGAACGACGGCGAGTCGGAGCCGGAAAAAGTGCCGGATCCGCCGAACGTCGAGAGTCAGATCATCCAGCGCGATAAAGCCGCGATAACGAACGTTCGCCACGTCGTCGACGGAACGGTAACGTGGCCGTCGGCTCGCTGGGTTGACGTCGTCGACCCGAGCCTCCTCGGTGCCTGGGAAACGGCGAACAGTCGAGTCTACTTCTCTTCCGACCGAACGTTCGTACTGGAAACCTCGGGGACACGGTACGGTGGATGGGCAACGCGAGACAACCAACTCTTTCTCGAGTACGAGTCGGGGGACACGGAGAATCTGGGCTACCAAATCCTGACCGGAAGCTCGCGACCGGTTCTCGAGCTTTACCAGAACGGAGCGTACCAGGGCTCGTACGAACAGACAACGACGGAATCCGACCAGCGGGGCCCTATCGAGACTGCCGAGAGTCTGATCGCCGTTCGCGAGCAAAACAGCACCACGAAACGCGAATCCGTTCGGAGTGGGGCGATGGGCTCTGGCTTCATCGTCTCGCCTGACGGCACCGTCGTTACGAACGCACACGTCGTCGGAACGCATCAGGACCCCACGGAAACTGTTTTCCAGCGATTCGCAGTGAGAAAGAGCGAAGCGATCCGACAAGAACTTGCCTCGAGCGGGAACCTGTCCGAAGAACAGCGAGACGAGGCCGGCCAGATACTCTACGAAGAGATGATGGAATACTACCAGGAAAACGGCAGCCTCGGAAACATCTCCGAGGCGGTAAACGTCCTGAACGGGCGTGCGACCCCCGACGACGACCTCGAGGTCGAGAGCTGGTCCGCGGATATCGAGACCGAGGGGACGGTCTACACAGAGGTCGGCGGCGAGCCGTCGATGGGTCGTGACATCGCGATTCTGGACGTCGACGGTGAGAACCTCCCGACGGTGACGCTCGGAAGCGGGACCGACGTCAGTACCGGCGAGGAACTCTACGTCATCGGCTACCCCGACATCGGCATCGACGAAGTGTTCGACGACAGGAACACCACCCTCGAGCCGACGATGACGACCGGGATCGTCAGCGCGCGGCGGACGCTCAACTCCGGCGTCAACTCGATCCAGACCGACGCGGCGATCAATAGTGGCAACAGCGGTGGCCCCATGTACAACAGCGATGGGGAGGTCGTCGGCGTTGCGACGTTCAGTCCACCCAACGTCGACATTCAGGACATCCAGTTCGGTCTCCCGATCGAAGTCGCGAACGGGTTCCTGAGCGAACTCGGCGTCGAGAACACCACCGGCGAGATGCAGCGCACCTACGAAGCCGGCCTCGAGGCCTACTGGCGTGGCGACTGCGAGACGGGGACGGCAAAGATGGAGACCGTCCTGGAGCTCCATCCCGACCATCCACAGGCCCAGGGATACATTACGGACTGCGAGAACGGCGAAGCACCCGGACAGGAGTAACGAGAAACGGTCGACGGCGCCGGTGACGTACTGTTCGTTCCACCGGTCGAAGTCGAGGCTGATTCACTCGAGCGAGTGAACGAGACAGTCGATTAGTTCCCGGACGCCGTCATGGCTCTCGTACTCGAACCGGAGCTCCGAATCGTCCATACGTTCGGTTCGAGACTGGCGGCCGTAATCGCGCTGCTTGAACGTCGCTCGGACCCGCCACCGTCCGGGTGACTTTTGACGATGCCGCGCCGACTCGAGACAGATGCTGACGAAGGACCTGCTTCGCGTCTCGCGGGCCGGCGGCGGCTACCACCCCCAGTTCGCCGACCGCGAACACCGGCCGCTCACCGCCCGCGTCATCGGCACGTATCAGGGCCACGTCGGCGAACAGCGGGCGGACCTCGAGAACGCACTGACTGCACTCGAGCGCGAGGCCGAGGACTTCAAACTCGTACGCGGCCTCGCGGCGCTGGTCGAACGCGAGACCGTCGCGGAGACGGAGACGGCGATCGAGCCCGAACGGGCCCGGAGGGCCGTGTTCGAGGCGGCCGAGGCCGTCGGCGTCGTCACCGAGGACGAGCGCGCGATGGCGTTCATCCGCGCGAGCGAATCGGTCGACGTGTCGGCGGACGACCTCGAGGCCGCGCTGTACGCCGATCTCGAGGAGCGACAGGTCGTGACCGCGGTCGAATCTCGCTGGGATCCGGACGGGTTGATCGCCCAGTATAACCTCTCGCTGGCGCAGACGGCGCTCTTTGACGCGACCGAGGTGCGGGTGCGCTCGAGCGATCCGAAGGCGTTGATTTCGGCGATCAAGCGGCTGCGGCTGATGTACGAGATCCACCGGACCGACGACGAATCTGTAGACGACGATGCGGGACTCTCCGAACGCGAAGTTATCGTGACGGGCCCGACCCACCTCTTTCGCGCAACTCGGCGGTACGGGACGCGCTTCGCACGGCTCCTTCGAAGCGTCGCGAAGGCTGACCGGTGGCACCTCGAGGCGACGATCGACGACCGCGGCACCGAACGGACCCTCGAACTATCCCACGAGGACCCCGTCCGGGTACCGGACGCGGAGCCGATCGCGGAGGTGTCTTTCGACAGCGGTGTCGAGGCCGATTTCGCGGCCCGCTTTACGAACCTGAATCTGGACTGGGACCTCGTCCGCGAACCGGAGCCCCTCGCGACGGGAACGCGGGTGATGATCCCCGATTTCGCGTTCGAGTACGCTCCCGCAGGGACGGGCCGCGGGGACGCATCGAACGAGTCCGACAGCGCGGACGGTGATTTCCGCGTCTACTTCGAGATCATGGGGTTCTGGACGCCCGAATACGTCGAGAAGAAGCTCGCGCAGCTCGCCGGTCTCGAGGACGTGGCCATGCTGGTCGCCGTCGACGAATCGCTGGGCGTCGGCGAGGAGATCGCCGCCCGCGACCATCGAGCGATCCCCTACTCGGGAACGGTCAGAGTCAAAGACGTCGCCGACGTCCTCCGGGAGTACGAACGCCAGCTGGTCGCCAAGAGTGCGGCCCGCCTTCCCGACGCGTTGCGGCCGGCGGACGACGCCGTCACGGTTGACGCGCTGGCTGATCGCCACGGCGCGAGCCCGGACGCGCTCGCGGACAAGGCGTTTCCCGAACACGAACGAGTCGGTCGGACGCTGGTTCGCCCCGCCGTTCTCGAGTCGGTGGCGGACGAAATCGAGCCAGGGATGGCGCTCGCGGACGCCGAAGCGATCCTCGAGGCGGTCGATCTCACCGACTCGAGCGCGATTCTCTCGCGACTCGGCTATCGCGTCGAGTGGGAGGGGCTGGCCGGGGGGACGCTCGTCGAACGGTAACGGCCGAGCCGGGCGTCGAACGGCCGAGACCGGACGTCAAACGGCCGGGCCGCGAACGGTTGCGGACGATATCGGGGACGGCGAAGGCAGTGTGGTCCGGCAACGGTGGCCGGTTTTCAGAAACAGCGACACAGATCCAACGTGCTTTGCGATCACTCTTAAGCCCCCGTCACCCGTCTCGATAGATACGCAGTGTCCAACCAGTCCTCTCCCGACCCCGTTTCCATCCTCCTCGTCGAAGACAATCCCGGCGACGTTCGCCTGATAGAGGAGGCGTTCAAAACGGCGGGATTCGAGACGGTCTTTCATACGTTTGCGGACGGTGGATCCGCCCTCGACTTCCTGCATGAGCAGGTGCTGTGTGCGGGCGATGTCGACGTGGATCTCATGTTGCTCGATCTCAATCTTCCCAGAACGAACGGATTCGAGGTACTCGAGACGCTCAAGAACGAGCCGGATCTCACGTCGCTGCCGGTCATCGTCCTCACGAGTTCGGAGGCGACCGAAGACATCGTCAGGAGTTACGAACTGTGCGCGAACGCCTATCTCACCAAGCCGAGCGATCCGGCTGAGTTCGCCGAACTCGGCCGTGCCGTCGAAGCGTTCTGGATCGACGAAGTGACGCTGCCACCAGTGCCCTCGTAACTCGAGACGGACAGTACAGACTCGAGACGGACGTGGACGGCGCTTTTGATTCCGATCAGTCCCGATCCGTCTCGCTCCAGTCGCAGTCCTGGCATTTCCGACCGGTGACGAGTTCGGTCACCGACGGCATGTAGGTCACCGCCAGGACGGAGCCGCCACACGCCGGACACTCCTCGTCGGCCTCCTCGATCGAGTCGACCTCCATGACGGAGTCGCCCTCGACGATCTCGGCGAGTTTCTTGGCCGTCACCATTCGCCCCTGAACGACGCGATTCTCACTCACACTCAGATTTTCGGACGAGACACCCTAAGCGTTTCCTGACGCGGTCGCCGGCCGACCGTCCGCTCGAGGCCGGCGCGGTCTCGTCGCTGAGGACGGTCGACTGGTCGGTAGCCGCAGGATCCGAACGGTGGCGGTGGGGCTCTCGGTCGGCATGTGTCTGCGGGCACAACCGTATAGATGCTCTTTCCCGAACGTTCGGCTATGGAGACGCGATGGGCGCTCGTCGACGGCGTCACCCTCGAGTTACCGGCCGACTGTACCGTCTACGAACTCCGGGATGCCCTGTACAAACCGGACGACGCAGTGCTCGTCGCAGTGACGGGTGATCTCGTCTCGATCGTCCACGACGAAGACCGACCACTTTCGGAGTTAGTCGCCGGCTGTGCGGAAACGTACTACTTCCGGCGGCCGGAGGAGCCCGACCGAAATGAGCTGCTTGCCGCGCCGGAACTCGAACGGGCGCTGGAGAAATCCGACGGCGAACAAGCTGGGGCGGAAACGACGTTCCCGCGGCCCGGGATCGATCACTGAGCCGGTCAGCGGTATCCATCTCTCGTCAGTCGTCGACTACTGTAACCGGATCGGCTACCCGGAGAGTCTCGCCGCGATCACGTTCAGGGACGCGCGCGATGAGCATCAGCGAATAGTAGTGGTCGAACGCGTCCGCGTCCGCCCAGTCGGGGAAGGTCTCCTCGCGGCGGCGAACGAACTGCTCTCGAAATCCCGGAGTCGGATCGCCGGTATCGGGATCGCGCTGGGGAACGACGCATCTGCCACAGGGCGTCACTCCCTCGAACCGGACGCCGCCGACTTCGAACGCCGGCGCGTCCGCGCCGACGAACCGGTCTTCCCAGAACGGCTCCACGCCACCGACCTCGACGTTCGCCCGGAGCCGTCGCCGAACGCCCTCGACGGTCAGTTCGTCGAACCAGTCGGCAACGGTGCGCAGCGTCGCCGTGCTGATCACCGACGGCCCCATCTCGCGCCGGTCCACAAACCCCAGCGATCGATCTCTCTCGAGCGATAGCTCCACGTCGAAGAACTCGCTCAACCAGGCCGCTGCGGTCTCGCGATCGGACTCGAGGTCGAATCGCTGGCGTTCGCCGTCGAGCGTCCTAATCGAAAGCTCACGCGTTTCGGGATCGAAATCCGTCTCGAGGTCGTGTACTCGATCGGTCCGCTTCCCGTTCAGTACGTCGCCGTCAGTGTCGAACAGTGCGAACTCTCGGTCGTGGGCGACGGTCCCACCCTCGAGGACCTCGGCCGCCTCGAGGTCAATGCTGTCGAGTCCCTTCACCGGATACACCCGCAGCCCCTCGAGTCGTGCCATTGGGAAACCGTACCGGCCGGTGATCCATTATACTAGCGACCGAACCGTGGTATGCGCTGATCGAACAGCCCGTCATCCGATCGGTGCCGACAGACTGTCAGTGGCGACGAGAGCGCGACGACGTGACCGATGACGGGTCGCTGCCGGGTCAGGAATCGTTCCGTGTGATCGAATCGCGAGAACAAACTCGTCGATGGACAACGACGTGTTCCGAATCAATCGATCGTCACGACGGGGGTCCCGGTCTCGTCGAACTCCACTCGCACCTGATGACCGGCGTACGGAAATCCGACGTGTCCCGACCGCTGTTCGCCGGACTCCGTGGCTGCAAACACCGCGCCGAGCGCATCGGGATCGACCGCGTCAAAGAGCGGCGGTAATTCCATGGGATCGGTCCCCTCGAGTGCAGCTACCCCAGTAACGATCCGGTCGTGTACCTCGTCGGTGTCGAACGCGAGGGATTGTTCCATTGAAATCTACCGCCACACCACTCCATTAATAACTTTCGAAGCGTTGATTCATTGCAGTTATTTCCAATCGTAACTGCCGGCTACTGGTCGCTCGGATTTGGAGCGGCCATCGAAACGCCGCTCTGTCAGTCGCCGTGACGACACCCCGTCAGCCGCCGGGGGATCGCGCTTTCGATCGACCACTGACCGAGCGCGTTCGCGGAGTCACTCGTCGTCGTCCGTCTCGTTCGCGTCGTCTTCGGACTGATCGTCGTCGTCCGTCTCGTTCGCGTCGTCACTGGACTGATCGTCGTCAGCGCTGTCGTCCCTCTCGTCCGTATCGGGCGTTTCGCCGGCGGTCTCCGGGAAGTAACCGGCTGTTCCGACATCGACTCTCGCGAGGCTTGGTTCGGCGGCCGTCTCGTCCTCGAGGAAGGTCCCGTAGGCGAAGTTCGCGATGTACAGCGACGTCGCGGTTTCCTCGGTGGTCCCGAAGTGGACGTCCGCGGGGAAATCGAGGGGGTCGCCGCCGGCGAGCGTCTCGATTTCCTGATCGTCCGTCACGCGGACGACCTCGTTCGCCGCGTTCACCGCGACGTAGAGGGTTCCGTCCTCATCGATCGTCATGCCGTCCGCACCGACCAGACCCTCGTCCTGGACGACCTGTTCTACCTCTCCGGCGCTCCCGTCATCCGCGACCGGGACTCGCATGACTGATCCCGCGTTGAGATTGTCGACGTAGACATCGCCGTCCGGATGGACGGCCAGCCCGTTCGCGCCAACCGGCGTCTGGGCGTCCATATCCGGCTCGAGTAGCGAATCCGAAACCCACGGCTCGGCCTCTCTCTCGGTCGTCACGCGCCAGATTGCGCCGCCAAGGTGATCGGAGACGAGCAGCGCGTCAGACGTCGTGGGATCAGGCATGATCCCGTTCGGCATCGATTCGTCAGGTGACAGCGACGCGATCCGTTCGGGCTCGCCGTCTTCCGGATCGACGCGCCAGACGCCGTGCGTCTCCTGCTGGCCCGACCCGTTCGCGGCGTAGAGCACACCGTCGAGGACGGTAATACCGAGTAAGAGTCCCTGATCGCCGGTCTCGAGCGTTGCGACCGACGACTGACTTCCCTCGGAGTCGACGGCGCGGATCTCGCCCGACGGCCCCATACTCAGGTAGACGGTTCCCCGCTCGTCGATCGCGAGATTCTCCGGCAGTGCGGGCGGTTCGAACTCGGCGACCGTCTCGAGGTCGCCCACCGTGTCGTCTTGTCGTCCGAACGCGCTCGTGGGGAGACTCGCGAGCGCGCTCGTCGCGGCGACGCTCCCCAGGATAAATCGTCGGGAAACACTCGCTCGGGAGTCGGTACCGGTCGTCGGCTCGATCGTGTTGTCAATAGTCATGACTGCAACGGCGGGACCGACCAGCCGAAATCGTGTAAATCGCACACACCGTTTCCCGACAAATCGACCGGTTATTGCGAGTTACACGGGCGAAAATTCGTGTTTGTCCGCATCCATGACCCATTATGTCGGCCGAGCGGGTGTGAGTCGGTCCGCGCTGACGGCAATGTCGTGCACACGGCTCCCGACGGTCTCTCGAGTCGGCGGATGGCAGTACCCCTCCGCCGAACCAACCGCTGCCGGTATCCGCCTTCCGAACCGATCGCTGCCGTCTCCGCTCGGCCGAACCGACTGCTCCCGAGCACTCACTTACCGAACTGACAGCTCGTCACCCCCCGACGGCTCCGTGAACTCGAGTTCGATCTCGAGTTCCCGCTCTCGTTGGGCGGAAAACTCGATCTCGACCTCGACGGGATCGCTGTAGTCGAAGGGAATCTCCCACTCCGACGCGGAGATGGTAAACGACGGTCCGTCCTCGAGTTGATCGGCGAGGTCGTGGAGGAACGCGGCCGTCTCCTCGCTGGAGAGATACACCTCCTGTTCGAAGAAGCCGCTCGTGATCGTCCGTCGGTCGCCGGTTCTGTCGTCGGGGAAGTCGACGCGGTCGCTCATAGTGGTCCTCCCACGACGACGCCGATAAAGCTGCATCCACGCGTTTCGACAGATCGGATCGATGGCATACTTCCCCAGGCTTCGACCGCGAGCACAGTGAGAATCGTCGACACCTTTCTTGATGCGGGATGTCGTACGGACGTGCGTGACACTGATCGACGCCCTGGGAAACGGAACGCGGCTGGCGATTCTCAGGGAGCTCTCGCGGGAACCGATGTACGTCTCGGAACTCGCAGCGGAGATCGGAATGGATGGGAAAACCGCCGTCCACCACCTCTCGACGCTCGAGGACGCCGGGCTGGTCGAACACTACAGGCGCGGGAATCGGAAGTACTACGAACTCGCTCGGCGCATCGAGTTGCGCATCGCCCCGCCGCCGGAGCGCGCGTTCGTCCTGCAGGCCGATCCGCTCGACGACGAGAGCGAGTCGGAATCGGAGCCGTCGTGAGATTCTCCTCGTGTCCGTGCACGGGTCGGACAGTGATAGTGGTGTAGTGAAAGTGGTGTCCAACTGGCCCGTGTAGAAATCTCCCACGGATTCCGTGTAGAGATTTCCATGGAACTGATCCCTCCGGCCTGCTAGCTATATGGCACTGGTTCGCATGCGGAACCCACATGCTCGAGGTCCTCGTCGAGAGCGCCATCGCGTCGCAGCGACCGAGAGTCGCGAATGCGGTGCGCTCGATCGGTACGAGACGCCGCCCCTCTCGTCGATCGGTCCGACGGATCATCGCCGCTCTCCTGGTGACCGCGACGCTCGTCGCAGTTCCGGTCGCGCCGGTTCTCGCCCAGAGCGACGACGGAAGTGCGGGTGAAGACGGCGACGCGGCGGAGAACGAAGGCGGCCTCGAGGGGGCGATCGAGGGATTCGTCGAGGCGCAGGGGCTGCTCGGTGCGGTGCTCGTCCTGGTCGTCGGTGGCGTCCTCTTGACGGTCTGCGTCGAGAAGCTGATCAGTTATCTCACTCGAGCGGCGCTGAAATTGAAGATATCGCTGTTCGCGCTCGCGATACTCTTTACCGGATTCGAGTTCGACGACACGATCCTCGCGCTCGTTCTGTCGGCCGGCGACCTCGAGGGTGCCGCCCTCGGGACGGCGCTCGGGACCGGACTGGCGATCATTGGCGTGACGCTCGCGCTCGCCGCGATCATCAGGCCCTTCCCGGTCGATCTCCCGTCCGATTATATCGCCCTCTTCGCATTGGCACCGCTACTGTTAATTCCGTTCGTGCTCCTCGGAACGCTGACGTTCGTCCACGGACTCCTGCTCCTCGGCGCGTTCGTTCTCACGTTCGGGTATATCATCGCTCGAGAGTACCAGCGCGACACGCCCGTCTTCCGGACCACCGAACTCGGCGAGGAGATACAGGCCGACGGTGGCGTCGCGTTGCCGGCGGAGTTCTCGGAAATCTCCGAGGATCGACTCGTCGGCGGTCGCTCCGCGTCCGGGTGGCTCTGGCTCTTTCTCTCCGTCCTCGCACTGATCGGCATCGTGTTCGCGTCGATGTTGCTCGAGGCCGGGTCGGAGGTCGTTATCGACGGGTTCGGCCTCGAGGAAACCGTCTTCGGGGCGACCGTCCTGACGGTGATCCTCACCTTCGAAGACATCATGCTCACGATCGAGCCGGTTCGACGGGGGGTCCCCGAGATCGGCGTCGGAAACGTCATCGGGAGCGTCCTCTTCTCGGTGACGGGAAACGTCGGCGTCATCATGCTCCTCAGCGACCTCGAGATCTCCCGATCCGTGCTCACCTTCCATCTCCCGACGGTGATCGTCGTGACCGCCCTCGCCGCATACTTCCTCTACAAGGGGAAGCTGAAACGGTGGCACGGCTTCCTCCTCGGCGGGCTCTACGTCGCCTACTGGCTGATCGCGATCGTCGTCTTCGGTGGCGTTCCGATCAGTGGCTGAGCCTCGGTGAGTTCGCGGAACTGGTCTCGTCGGCAGCGCTGTCACGGCCGTGACGACCGGATCGCGGGCACCAGTGAGGTCGTGGGCACCGGCGATGGCGATCGTCCCATCGAGACCGCCTCCAACCGCTCCGTCGCGTTTCGTCGTGACCGCAATCGGAAACTAAGTACGAGCGTGGTGTAGGCTCACGGACATGGTCGTTCCGAGCTCGACGGTGGCCCTCGTCGGCCTGTTTCTCGTCGGCGTCGTGCTGGTGATCTGGTGCGTCGAGATCTTCATCGAGGCCGTCGCCCAGAGCGCTGTTTCGCTCGGCGTTTCCGGCTTCTTTCTTGCGGTCGTCCTGGCCGGCGTCGACCTCGAGAATGCCGTCCTCGGGATCACCGCGGCGTTCGTCGACCTTCCCGGGCTCGCGCTCGGGACGGTGTTCGGGGAATCACTGTTTGTCCTCGCCGTCGCCGTCGGACTCGCGGGGATCCTCGTGCCGTTTCGAATGGACGTTCCCAGAGCATATCTCGTAATGCTCGTTCTCGTTCCCGTCCCCGCGTTCGCGCTGTCGATCGGCGGGACGATCGGCCCGCTCGAGGGAGCGGCCCTCCTCGGGCTGTTCGTCCCGCTGCTCGCCTACATCTTCTGGCACGAGCGCCGCTCCGAAACGACGTATCTGCTCTCGGCGGAACTCCAGGAAGTGGTCGACCTTGAGGCCGACGCGGAGAGCGAAGCGGCGGTGCAGACGGGAGCGGAGACGGAAACAGGAATGCCGAACGGGGGCGACGAGTCGAGAGTACAACCGGTCGGAGAGTCGGATCCGGAGTTGGATCTCGACCTCGACGAGTTCGTCCCCTCCTTTGAGCACCGGAGCGGCCTGTTCAACCTCGGCGTGGCCGTCCTTGCGGTCGTGGGGATGACCATCGGCTCCGGGATCACGGTGGTCAGCGCCGAGGGGATTTTCGTCGCCTTCGGCATCTCGAGCCTGGCGTTCGGGGCGACGGTGTTGAGCTTCATCGCCTCGATCGAAGAATTGGCGCTTACCGTCGAACCCGTTCGACAGAACCGCCCGGAACTGGCCGTTGGGAACGTGGTCGGTAGCACCGTCTTCTATCTGACGGCAAACATCGGCATCATCGCCATGCTCCACCCCGTCGGCACCGGCGGCGACGTGCTGACGGTCCACTGGCCGTTTCTCGCGGGCAGCCTGCTCGTCGTCACCGCCATGCTTGCACGCGGTCGCGTCACCCGCATCGGTGGCATCGCCCTGTTCGCGCTCTACGTCGCCTACTGGATCGCGAACTATGCGTAGTCACCGGGGGGCGGCTCGTCTCGAACCGAGTCGAGGAGAACGAGTGGCGGTGGATTCACCGATCGTCCGCCGACGATACGCCAGGCCGACACGTCCGATCTCGGCTGCTTCGGACCGTACGTACCGTTCGACGGATAGGTATTCGAGGTACATAACTACTCTAGGAGGAATCCGTTCGAACGGTGACGGAATCCGCGCCCGGCGCAGTGGATCGGCCGATCAGGACGCTACATATCCTGTCGACCGGAACTGCATCGATTCGGTGAGTTCAATGAGTTCTAACACTAACTGATATTACCACCGGAATGATCGTGTTAAGTGGAACAAATCGACGAGCGACGCGAAACGTGCGGATTTCGACACCAGCCGGCCTGACCACCGCCGCCTGCACCGGCAAGTATTGTGTTTCCGGTGCAACGGTATCTCCGATTTATAGACAGCTCGAGCGAGGATGAGGAAGAGGATCCACAACCAATGGTATCCAGAGACAAAGCGGGACTCGAAGCGGATCTCGACTCGTCACGACGGCTGTTCCTGAAGAGCGCTGCGGCGACCGGCGTCGTAGCGGGACTCGGCGGTATCGCGGCCGGACAGGAGGCCGAGGAGATCGAACTGGGCGGCGAAACGGCCGGCTGGGTCGGCCAGGCGCCCTCCGATATCGAAGGCGAGACGAATCCGACGCTGGAACTCGAGGAGGGACAAACGTACGTGGTCACGTGGGAGAACCTCGACGGACTCCAGCACGATTTCGTTCTCCTCGACTCGGAGGGAGAGGAACTCGAAGGCACCGAGACCATGGGCGACGAGGGGGAGACGCTGACCCTCGAGTTCGAGGCGACCGCCGAGATGGCGGAGTATTATTGCTCGATCCATCCGAACTCGATGCGAGGCGACATCCAGTTGGCCGGGGCCGAGGGAGGAGACGAGGACGCTGAGGAAACCCAAGAGGATGTCGTGACGGAAGGGCCGACGATCGGCCTCGAGCGGGTCGCAGGCGGCCTCACCTCCCCGGTCGGCTTCGAGGTCGCACCGGGACAAGAAGACCGGTACTACGTCGTCGACCAGCCCGGACAGATCCACGTTCTCGAGACGGGCGCCGACGGCGGTGGCGAAAACGGCATGGCGGACGAGAACGGGATGGATGCCGGAAACGAGACCGAAGCTGGAAACGAGA
>Ga0306886_100003_pt1 | contig 213235 bp, 200 predicted proteins | sample AntDeeMetagen136_FD_190444 | JGI IMG/M metagenome (GOLD analysis project Ga0306886, IMG submission 190444) | Saline lake microbial communities from Deep lake, Antarctica - Metagenome #136 (v2) (version 2) | ecosystem: Environmental > Aquatic > Non-marine Saline and Alkaline > Saline | place... | reverse complement strand
CTCGCCCTCGAACTCGACGGTCGCGCGGTCTTCCTGGTTCGACGGTCCCGAAACGGGGACGCCGCCCAGCGCCTGCGCGCGCTCGGCGATCACGTCGGCACCTTCCTCGACGTGTTCGTAGGCCTCCTCGAGGAACTCGTGGAGGGGCAGGAACTCCGCGCCCTCGACAACCCAGTGGTGTTTCTTCAACTGGTGGTAGAGGACGTAGGAGTTGGCCAGTTCCGTGTTGAGCGCGTCGACGATTTGCTCGGCCTTTTCCTGCTCGAGGCGAAGTTTGTTCTCCTCGACACTGTCTGCCGATTGGCGGACGGTCTTTTGAGTACTCATCCTACTCTTCAGTAGGCGCGCGCTCCACATAAAGCCTTCCCTTGAGTGAACATTTCTTTGGTATGCCTAAAGTTACTTTTTCGATACACAGATATTTATTCGTCCGGGAGGTCTGAACGTGTTACCGAACGACACCATCAATATATTCTTTATTTTTTCGAGTCTGAGTAAACATTTTCAGTAATGCGCTCCAAGGGACGACTATGGCAACCAGAATCGCACAGCGGCGAGAGCGGCTCTACGTCGACGGCGAGTGGCTCGAGACCGAGAACGTACTGTCGGTTTCGGACCTCGCCGAGGGCGGGACCTTCGCGCAGGTCGCCGCAGCAGGGCCGACGGAGGCTCGAGCCGCCCTCGCGGCGGCCCACGAGATCAAACCAGAGATGCGAGAGACCACGGTCGTCGAGCGCGCCGAGTGGTGTGAAACGATCGCTGACCGACTCCGTGAGCGCGAGGAAGAGATTGCGGAGGGTATCGTCCGCGAAGCTGGGAAACCGATTTCGTCGGCTCGCGGCGAGGTCGGACAGGCGTCCGAGCGCTTCGACCGAGCAGCCGAGGAAGCGCGCAACGTCGTCAGCACGGGCGAGTATCGCGAGGGATCGACGGCGGGTCACGAGGGATGGCAAGCGATCGTCAAGCACGAGCCGATCGGTGCCGTCCTCTGTATCACGCCTTACAACTATCCCCTGGCGACAACGGCGTTACAGGTCGCGCCCGCGATCGCGGCCGGTAACAGCGTGCTGCTCAAGCCCGCCAGCAAGACCCCCATCTCCGCAGCGATCCTCGCCGATGTTATCGCCGACGTCGACGGGATTCCGGACGGCGCGTTCAATTTCGTCCCCGGTCAGGCCAGCGAGATCGGCGACGTGCTCGCCGGCGACGACCGCGTCAACGCGATCGCCATGACCGGCTCCTCGGGCGCGGGCAAACACGTCGCCCGCGAGAGCGGCATGGTGAACCTGCATATGGAACTCGGCGGCAACGCCCCGGCAGTCGTCTTCGACGACGCCGACCTCACCGACGTCGCGGGCAACTGTGCCAAAGGATCCTTCAAGTACGCCGGCCAGCGCTGTTCGGCCATCTCGCGCGTGCTCGCCCACGAGTCGATCCACGACGATCTCGTTGACTTGATCGACGGCCAGATGGACGCCTGGCAGGCCGGCGACCTCTTCGACGAGGACACCGCCTTCGGTCCGCTCATTAGCGAGGACCAAGCCGACTGGGTCGAAACGCTTGTCGAGGACGCCCTCGAGAAGGGAGCCGAACTCGTCCGCGGTGGCGAGCGACGCGCCCCCGAGGGCGTCCCGGACGAACTCGCCAACCAGTTCTTCGAACCGACGCTGCTCGCGAACGTCCCGCACGACGCCCGAATCGTCGACGAGGAGCAATTCGGCCCCATCGCCGCGATCACGACCTTCGAAGACGAGGCCGAGGCCCTCGAGATCGCGAACGGTTCCGACCTCGCGCTCGACGCGGCGGTTTTCACGAGCGACTACAAACGCGCGATGCGGATGGCAGAGCGCATCGACGCCGGTGCGGTCCGGATCAACGGCGCGCCGAGCCACGGCCTCGGGGACGTGCCCTTCGGCGGCAACAAGGACTCGGGGATCGGCCGCGAAGGCCTCGACGCCTCGATCCACGCAATGATGCGCGAGAAGAGCATTATCCTGTAGGCCGGCCGGTTTCTATCAATTCGCTATCGGTTTCGACACGCTGTTCCCATCTCGAAAGCGCTCTCTGAGCCTCTCTCAGAACGAGACGGGTTCGGTTATGAGCACGTTCTCCTCGCCGTCTCTGACGGCGACGACGGTGATCGTCGCCGACGTGCCGGACTCGTACTCGATCGTCTCGGCCTGGCCGACCTCGGTCAACTCGACGCGGACCCCGCTCTCGTCGCGCACCTCGACCCGTTCTGCGGTGCCACTCGAGTGATACATCACGACGACCGCGTTCGGTTTCCGATTGGTATCGAGGCTCACCCCTGCATACGGTTCCGTCGGTTGGCTACCGCGTTCGGCGAACATGTCCTGATACTCGTACTCCTCGGTTGGGATCGTTTGCGTCGCGAAGCCGACGTTGCCATCCGTCTCGACCGTCACATCGTCGGGCTGGTCCGTGAAAGATTCCTCAAACTCGTCCGTTCCATCGGCGTCGACATAGACGGCGATACGTGAATACGTCGTCGTCTTGGCACCGAGCGTCCACGAAACGGCGGCCCCGGAACCGTCGTCGCTCCCTTCGTATTCGCCCCACAGCAACGTACTGTCGCCGACTCGCTCTGTCAACTGCGCGAAGTTTCCGTGCGCATCGATTCGGCGATCGGTTCCCTCAACGCCCGCCGCGAGGATCGCCTCGAGATTCGCGCCGTCGGTAGGGCTGACGACAACCGTCTCCGCGGAGACGGCGACAGAGACATCGTCGCGCTCGAAGACCTCGAAATCGCCGGCCGTCGACTCGAGGTCGGCGTCGACTGCACCGGGATCGAACGAGCCGGAAACGACGACGTTCCCGGCAACGCCCTCGGAACCGAACCTGCACACGGAATCTACTGCCGACTCGCCGTCCGTTACCTGCTCGACGACCTCGCGACTCTCTCCGTCCGGCAGCGTCGGAACGGATTCGACCACGTCCGCTCGCAGCTCGTTCTTGTACTGCCGAACCGCAGTGAGGTCCCGGTAGTGAAACAGGAGTTTCGAACTCCCCGATGCGGGGACCCAGCGCTCGAGGGGAGACAGGTCGCTCCCATCGTTCCCGTCGCTCTCGTCCGGTTCCTCCGAGTCAGCGGCCTCGTCATCTGAAAGGCGGTCGAGACAGCCCGCACTCAGTGCGGTGAGGCTCGTCCCGGCCGCGAGCAGTCTGCGGCGTGAAATGTGTTTCATACGAGTATATTCCATTTGTAATAGCCCTTGTATATAGCTTACCTGTCGACAGAACTACCGCCGTCGGTGGCGGACACTCGACCATGTCCCACGATGTCCTCGTCGCCGGTGAAACGCTCATCGACTGGATTCCAGAGCGGTCTGGGCCGCTCGAGGACGTCGACAGCTTCGAACGCCGCCCTGGCGGGGCCCCGGCGAACGTCGCCGTCGCGCTCGCCCGTCTCGAGCGCCCGCCACTGTTCTGGACTCGCGTCGGGGCGGATCCGTTCGGCCGGTACCTCGAGCGCATCCTCGAGAACAACGGTCTCCCCATTCGGTTCGTCGAGCGCGATCCGGGTGCGAAGACGACGCTCGCGTTCGTCACCCACGACGAGACCGGCGAGCGCGCGTTCACCTTCTACCGGGACGGAACCGCCGACACGCGCCTTGAGCCCGGCCGGATCGACGACGAGACGCTGGCCGACTGCGAGTGGGTCCACGCTGGCGGCGTCACCCTCTCGAGTGGGCCGTCGCGCGCGGCAACGCTGGACCTGCTCGAACGAGCCGCGGCCGCGGGCTGTACGGTCTCGTTCGATCCGAATCTGCGGCCGGCGCTATGGCCGAACTTGGAGACGTTCGCGAGCGTGGTGGGCGACGCGCTCGCTCACGTCGACGTCTGTCTCGCGACGGCGGCGGAGCTCAAGGCGCTCGGTTTTGATGGTGGGTCATCGACCGAACACGCGCGGGCAGCGATCGAAGGCGGACCGGTCCACACCGTCTTCGTGACCAGGGGTGACGAGGGTGCGGTCGCCGTCGCGGACGACGGCGCGCCATGGGCCGCGAACGCAGTTTCTCATCCGGGGTTCGATGTCGAGACTGTCGATACGACGGGGGCCGGTGACGCGTTCGTCGCCGGAGCGATCACCGCCCTGCGGAACGGGCGAGCGCTCGCGGACGCGGTGGCGTTCGCGAACGCGGTCGCCGCGACAGCAACCACTGGCAGGGGAGCGATGGCGGCGGTACCGACGCGCGAAGCGGTGCGCCCGTTGCTTGAGGACAGGTCGGATTGATGGATCGACGTTCGGAGCACCGACCAGGTGAACCGCGTGGTTGCAAGCCGGAGTCCTATCCGGATTTGTGGCGGAGAATGCGGTATGGGTATCAACGTTCGCGGCGCGGTCCCCTTCGCGAAGTCGGTCGTCGCGGGGATCCAGGAGAAGAACGTGACGTTCATGGCCGCAGGAATCGCCTATCAGGCGTTTATCTCGCTGATTCCGCTGCTCGTCCTCGTCTTCTTTCTCGTCTCGTTCGTCGGCGACGAGGCGCTCGCCCAGCAGGTCTCTTCGACGACCGAAGGATTCCTCCCCGAGAGTGGGCAGATCATCCTCGAGGACGGGATCGAAGGCGATACCGGCAGCGTCGGCACGTCGATCATCGGGCTCGTCGCACTCGTCTGGGGATCATTGAAGATCTTTCGGGGATTGGACACCGCTTTCTCGGAGATCTACGCGTCGACCGAGGAGAACTCACTCGTCGATCAACTACAAGACGGTGCCGTCGTCTTCGGGACGATCGGTGTCGCGCTGGTCGCCGCAGCGATGACCACCATTGCGTTCGCGTTCTTCCCGAACATTCCCTTCCTCGGAGTGTTGAACCCGCTGTTGCTCGTGGTCGGGCTGACGATCGCATTTCTCCCGATGTACTACTTCTTCCCCGACGTCGATGTCTCGGCCCGGGAGGTACTCCCGGGCGTTATCGTCGCCGCCATCGGCTGGGCTGCCCTTCAGGCGCTCTTCCAGATCTACGTCGCCATCTCGAGTAGCTCCGAGTCGGCCGGCCCGATCGGGGCGATCCTCCTCTTACTGACGTGGCTCTACTTCGGCGGCCTGATACTGCTCGTGGGCGGCGTTGTCAACGCGACACGGTCTGGGCACATCGAGATCGAATCCGACGAGACGGCCGCCGGAGACGGGTCGCTCGAGACGATTCCCGAAGATGCGGACCGCGATCCCTTCGTCAATTCGAACCGGTACGAACGCGACCGTCTCGAGGCTCAACTGACCGAACTCCGGCGGGAGCGCGATCAGTTGCGAAACGACCGGGACGCCCAGCGAACCCGTCGGTACCGACTCGAGGATCGCGTCGACGCCCTCGAGGTCCGGATCGATCGCCTCGAAGCGGACAAGGGGGAGCTCGAGGACGAGAACGAGCGGCTTCGGCGCGAACTCGCGGCCAGTCAGGGGTCGTCGTGGCGACGGCGGGCACGCGGCGTCCTGCGGCGGGTCCGGACGCTAACCGTTGGGTCCGTCGAGAGTCGAAACGAGTAGCGTTGGACCGGTACGTGGTCGACCGGTAGAGAACGAGTTCCTCGTCTCGATCTGCTATCTGAGGTGCGATACGGAGGAACCACGTATTACTCCGGGCCGGCCAACCGGCATGCGGTGGCGTGCGCTGTCGGCCATCCAAGTGTTAGCGAGGGTGGCCGACGATATTGCGCGAGGGATGAGCGAATAGTGCGGGACCAAAGGTCCCGCATACCATGCGAACGGCGGCGGAGCCGCCGTGAGCAGACGGGCGCTGCGCGCCCGTGAGCAGCAATCGGCTGGGGAGGGCGTGGCGATTCCCTGGTGCCACGATAGCAGGACACTTTTTTCATCGAACTCACTACCGAGCATCCTGCTCAGCAAACACGGCTATACCACGGATAATCCGACCAGAATCCAGCGAAACGGGCCCAGCGGGAGCGATTATCTACCATGGATTCGATTCGAGTCGGGACATCTTTGTAAGTCCCCGTTCCACCGAAAGCCGTGTCCCATCCAGTTCGTGACGCTCGGCGACGGATCCAGACGGATCACGCGCCGATCGTCGCCGGGATCGACGCCTGCGCTGACGCGGTCGCCGACCCCTGGGATACCTCGAGAACGACGGACAGCCACGCGGTCGCCGACGGACTTCGCCGACTCCTCGAGGAAACCGGAATACTCGAGGCCCTGCCTGGGGTCCTCGCCGACGCGGTCGAGGCTACTGGCTACGACCTCCGGGCGAGTCCCGTGGCGGGACCGCCCTACGTCGTCGTGACGAGTTGCGGCCCCGTCCTCCGAGCGACGATCGATCCCGGGCGGCTCGTGATCCGATTCGACGCGTTCGAGGTGGTTCGCGATTCCGATCCGGACCGCTCGTCGGCCTATCGTCGACTGGACGGGACGCAACTCGAGGTCTCGCTCGAGTGATCGTGTCGTAGGTCGTCCCAACCCGTCGACGACATAGGGTTGACTTCGCTCGAGGCGACCGGACTACTAACTCAGTTCGCTATATCGCCAGTTATTGTTAACAGACCCGACCATCTCGCGTTGCAGTTAACAAAAACCGCTTCCAAGATAATAACTCTTATACTCCGGCGGGACCAGTCCCGAGTATGAACCCGACACGACGCGCGCTGCTCAAAGGGGGAGCCGGCGCGCTCGCGGCCGGCACCGTCGCCGGCTGTCTCGACGACATCGACGCGACGAACGCGGACCTCGAGACCGGCTACGCCGCCTTCTTCACCCTCTGGGACTGGGCCGAGCAGGTAAGCGGCGACGCGGTCGATTTCGAGAACCCGGTCGGAACCGGCCAGCCCGGCCACGGCTGGTCGCCGAGCGGCGATCTCACTCGTGACATCGCCGACGCCGGCGCGTTCGTCTACTTCGATACGCCGGAATTTTCGTGGGCCCAAGATATCGCGGCGACACTCGAGTCCGACTACGATACCGTCGCCGTGATCGACGGGTTCGAAGGACTCGAGGGGGAACTGCTCGGCTGGGACCACGAGGTCGACGCCCATGCTCACGACAGCGAGGACGACCACGGCAACGAGACCCAGAACGGCCACGATCACGACCAGTCGTCGGTGGATCCCCACGTCTGGCTCGACCCCGTGCTCGCGCAGGATATCGTCGATACCATCGCGTCGGGACTCGCCGATGCCGACCCGGACAACGCCGAGACCTACGAGGAAAACGCCGCCGCGTACACGGACGACCTCGCAGCCCTTGACCAGCGATTCGAAAACCTTGTCGACGCAGCTGACCGTCGGATCGCCGTCTTTGCCGGCCACGACTCGTTTACCTATCTCCAGGAGCGATACGGGTTCGAAATCCACACGCCAACCGGCGTCAGCCCACAGGAACCGAGTCAGAGCGATATCTCGGCGACGGCCGAGCTGGTCGACGAGGAGGGAATCGAGACGATCCTCTACAGTCCCTTCGAAGACCGCGACGGACAGTACCCGCCGCTCGTCAACACCATCCTTCGGGACACCGACGCGACCGACGCGATGGCGATCACGCACCTCTCGGGCACCCTCGCGACGTGGCAGGACGAGGGCTGGGGCTACCTCGAGCAAATGGAAGAAATAAACGTCCCCGCGTTCAGAGAGGCACTAGACGCACAGTGACCGTCGTCGACCTCGAGAACGTGACGTTCGCCTACGGCGAGCAGCCGGCGGTGAAGGACGTCTCGTTACGGGTCGAAGAGGGCGATTTCCTCGGGCTGATCGGCCCCAACGGCTCGGGGAAGACCACCCTCCTACATCTCATGCTCGGACTGCGCAGTCCCGACAGCGGCTCGATCGAACTATTTGGCGAACCCGTCGACGCCTTCGACGACGGCGAGCGGATCGGCTACGTCTCCCAGCAGGCGACCAACCGCGGCGGCTCGATGCCGGTCACCGTCCGCGAAGCCGTCACGATGGGCCGGTTCGCCCACGCGGGCCATAGCCGACTGACCGACGAGGATCACGCGACCGTCGACGAGGCCCTCGAGACGGTCGCCATTGCCGACCTCGCGGACCGGCAGGTCAACCAGCTCTCCGGCGGTCAGCGCCAGCGGGCATACATCGCACGCGCGCTGGCCTCCGAGGCCGACCTGCTGGCGCTCGACGAACCGACCGTCGGCGTCGACGCCGAGTCCCGCGACGCGTTCTACCAGTTGCTCGAGTCGCTCAACGAGTCGGGGATCGCGATCATCCTGATCGAACACGACATCGGCGTCGTCACGGACCGGGCGAGCCGGATCGCCTGCATCAATACAGAACTGTACCACCACGGCGACACTGAATCGTTCGTCGAGAGCGACGCACTGACCGAGGCCTACGGCGCGACGGGACAGGTCGTCCACCACCACCACTGAGATCCGATGACGAAGCACAACTCTCACCGTCGTCGGCTCGAGCACGTCGGAATTGGCCTCACCGCAATCCTCGCAGTCGCGATGGTTGGCCTCCTCGCTATCGACGCGTTGCGCGGGGTTCCCGTTGTTGGCGAACTGTACGATCAGGCCAGAATTGCGGGCTGGTGGGCGGATTATTACCTCGGGACGAACGTCTTCTACCATCCGTTCATGTGGCGTTCGATCGCGACGGGGATCCTCATCGGGGTCGCCGCGCCGCTGGTCGGCACCTATCTCGTCCATCGGGAGATGGCGCTGATCGGCGAGACGCTGGCACACACGGCCTTCGCCGGGGTCGCGGTCGGCCTCCTCGTGAGCGCGACGACGGGCTGGGACGGTTCGCTGATGCTCGTCGCGCTGGTCGTGGGGATTCTGGGCGCGCTCGGGGTCCAGTGGCTAGCTGAGCGGACCAACACCTACGGCGACGTGCCGATCGCGATCATGCTGACCGGCAGCTTCGCCGTCGGCACGCTGATTATCAGCTACGGCCGCGGGATGACCGGATTCAACGTCGAGGGCTACCTCTTCGGAAACATCTCGGTCGTCACTCCCTCGGGCGCGCGACTGATGGCCGTCATCAGCGTGGTCGTCGTGGTCGTCACCGTCGCGACCTACAAGCAGCTCCTGTTCATCACCTTCGACGAACAGGCCGCCCGCGTCGCGCGGCTCAACGTGACGTGGTACAACACCCTGTTGATCGTGATGACGGCCGTCGTCGTCGTCGGCGCGATGCAGATCCTCGGCGTGATCCTCGTCGCCGCGATGCTCGTCGTCCCCGTCGCCGCGGCCACGCAGGTCGCCCACAGCTTTCGCGAGACGCTCTACTGTTCGATCCTCTTCGGACAGGTGGCCGTCATCGGCGGCTTCGTCTTCTCGATTTCCCAGGGACTGCCCACCGGCGGCTCGATCGTCGTCGTCGCCATCGCCTGCTACCTGCTCGCGATTTTCGCCTCGAGCCGGTCGACGGCAGCCATTTCGACTCGCTGACGGGCCGTGAACCGTTACGTGCGGGCTCGAGTCCGGGGTCTGTCGATGATTTGAAAGACGACGCCGAGCATCGAGCAGCCGATCCCGATCGGGACGAGTACGAGCCCGATTCCGGGCCCCCACGCGGGACCGGGGACCAGTATGTTGAACACTCGTGCGACCAGCACGGGGACGACCAGCAGAAGAATTGAGAGGCTCCCGGCGACGGCCCCTATCGTGAGCGCCCGTTGCGACCGTTCGGATGGCTCCCGCAGACGCGTGACGAAATACAGCGATCCCGATTCCACGAGCGCGAGGATACCTGCGATCACGGACAGCAACACAAAGATTCCGGTGAGACCGGCCGCAAACCCGTCACCGGGCGGGTTTTCTGGAATCGCCGCGAACAGCAACGCCGCGGTCAGGAGGCTGACCACACCCAGCGCTGCGGTGCCGGCAGCGACAGTCCCGGACCGACGGAGAGATGTCGATGAGATACACTCTACTACTGACAGATGTGTGATAAACGTTGCGCGTCACAGCAGACGGGTGTGGATCTATAGTAGCCACTGAAAGTCACTGCATACCTAATCGCACGACTGCGTTGCGATCAGTGTGTGAATCGTTTCAGTGGCTACTATATTTCGCCTCACTCGGCATCGTGTGACGATACCCGGTGTCTCGAACGACGACCGACGGCCGTCGTCCGGAACCGTCCGACTTCCATTCGGCTGGAACACGCCGCACACTTAACACGCTACTTCGCCTACCTGCGAGCGATGGGACGGTTATCTGCACTCTTTGATCCCGACACCGTCGCCGTGGTCGGCGCGACCGACCGCGAGGGCGCGGTCGGCCGGGCGATCCTCGAGAACCTGCGCGACGAGTTCACGGGCGAGGTCGTGCCGGTCAACCCGTCGCGCGATGAGGTGCTCGGGCTCGAGTGTTATCCGGACGCGTCGAGCGCGCCGCCGATCGATCTGGCGGTGGTCGTGGTTCCGCCCGAGATCGTGATCGAGTCGATCCGAGACCTCGCCGAGGCGGGCACCGAGAACGTCGTCGTCATCACTGCCGGCTTCTCCGAGACGGGCGGCGAGGGTGCCGAGCGCGAACGGCGACTCCGCGCCGTCGCCGGCGAACACGACCTCAACGTCGTCGGCCCAAACAGTCTGGGGATCATGGCCACGTCGAACGGCATGAACGCCACGTTCGGCCCCGAGAGCGCGCTCGAAGGCTCGATCTCCTTTATGAGCCAGTCGGGTGCGTTCATCACCGCCGTCCTCGACTGGGCCAACGAGCAGGGAATCGGGTTTCGAGACGTGGTCTCGCTGGGCAACAAGACCGTCCTGGACGAGACGGACTTCGTCCGCGAGTGGGGCGACGACCCGGAGACCGACGTCATCATCGGCTACTTAGAGGACATCGGTGACGGTCGGGGTTTCATCGAAGCCGCCCGCGACGTCAGTTCGGACACCCCGATCGTGCTCGTCAAATCGGGCCGGACGAGTGCCGGCGCGCAGGCCGCCTCCTCGCACACCGGCGCGATCGCCGGCAGCGAACGGGCGTACGAGGCCGGTCTCGAGCAGGCCGGGGTCATCCGTGCCCGCTCGGTCCAGGAACTGTTCGACTACGCGCGGGCGCTTTCGGGGCTTCCAGAGCCCGAGACCGACGGCGTTGCGGTCGTGACTAACGCTGGCGGTCCCGGTGTCCTGACGACCGACGCCGTCGGCGACTCGTCGCTCGAGATGGCCTCCTTCAGCGACGAGACGATCGACGCACTCGCGGAGGCGATGCCCGACGAAGCCAACGTCTACAACCCGATCGACGCGATCGGCGACGCCGACGTCGACCGGTTCGGCGAGGCCCTCGAGATTGCGCTCGAGGATCCGAACGTCGGCAGCGCCGTGGTCGTCGCCGCGCCGACCGCGGTCCTGTCGTACGACGACCTCGCCGAGCGGGTAATCGAGACGCTCGAGGCCCACGAAACGCCCGTCGTCACGTGTCTCATGGGTGGGAAACGGGCTCGTGACGCCGAGGAAACGCTACGCGAGTCTGGGGTTCCGAACTACTTCGATCCCGCTCGAGCGGTCTCGGGACTCGACGCGCTCGCTGGCTTCCGCGATATTCGCGAGCGGACGGTCGACGAGCCCGCGACGTTCGACGTCGATCGCGAACGCGCCCGCAAGATCCTGGCGCGCGTCCAGCGGCGGGACGACAACCGCCTCGGCGTGGAGTCGATGGACCTGCTCGAGGCCTACGGCATCCCGACCCCGCAGGGGGAGATCGTCGACGACCCCGACCGCGCCCGCGAGGTCGCCGAATCGATCGGCGGCGATGTCGTCCTGAAGATCGTTAGTCCCGACATCTCGCACAAGTCCGACATCGGTGGCGTCAAAGTCGGTGTGGCGGACGAGGACGTTTACGACGCCTACGAGGACGTGGTCGCTCGAGCGCGAAACTACCAGCCCGACGCCACGATCATCGGCGTGCAAGTCCAGGAGATGCTCGACCTCGAGTCCGCGACCGAGACCATCGTCGGGATGAACCGCGACCCGCAGTTCGGCCCATTGCTGCTGTTCGGGCTCGGCGGCATCTTCGTCGAAATCCTCGAGGATACCTCGGTCCGCGTCGCGCCGATCGGCGAGGGCGAGGCCCGCGACATGGTCGATGAGATTCAGGCGGCACCGCTGTTGCGCGGTGCACGCGGCCGCGAGCCCGCCGATATCGAGCGGGTCGTCGAGACGATCCAGCGACTCTCCCAGCTGGTGACGGACTTCCCGTCGATCCTCGAACTCGATATCAACCCGCTCGTGGCCGGCCCGAAGGGCGTACAGGCGATCGATCTGCGACTCACCGTCGATCCGGATGAACTCGACGCAGACATATCCGACACGGAGGAACCATGACCGACACCGATCCAGAACCCGATTCCACGGACATCGAAACCGATACTGATACCGAAAGCGGCACCGACAGCACGTCCGGCGACACACCCGTCGAGACGCTGCTCGTCAGCTCGCTCGAGGAAAGCACCGGCAAGACGGCCATCACGCTGGCGCTCGCCCGGCTCGCGCGGGACGAAGGGGACAGCGTCGGCTATATGAAACCGAAGGGGACCCGGCTGCAGAGCAACGTCGGGAAGACCCTCGACGAGGACCCGCTGCTCGCTCGCGAACTGCTCGAGTTCGAGGCCGAGATGCACGACCTCGAGCCCGTCGTCTACTCACCGACGTTTATCGAGCAGGCGATCCGCGGGCGCGAAGATCCGGACGAGCTGCGCGACCGCGTCCGGGAGGCGTTCGAGACACTCGCGGCCGATCGCGACCGGCTGTTCGTCGAGGGCGGCGGCCGGTACGATGTCGGCGGCATCGTCGACCTCGCGGACCCCGACATCGCCGACCTCCTCGATGCGCGCGTGCTGCTGGTTGCGCCCTACGAGATCCCCGCAGATGTCGACGACGTCATCGCCGCCGCCGACCGGTTCGGCGACCGACTCGCCGGCGTCGTCTTCAACGACGTTTCCGACGCGGCCTACGACGGGCTCGAGACGGACGTCGTCCCCTTCCTCGAGGGGCGCGGGATTCCGGTCCACGGGGTGCTCCCGAGCGAACGGGAGCTGTCGGGCGTGACGATCGCCGAGCTCGCGGACGAACTCGGCGCGTCGGTACTCGTCGATAACGGGCAGGACGGCTACGTCGAACGCTTTACCGTCGGCGCGATGGGATCGGACAGCGCCCTGCGACACTTCCGCCGGACGAGAGATGCCGCCGTCATCACCGGCGGCGACCGCGCCGAGATCCACACCGCCGCACTCGAGGCTCCCGGCGTCCGCTGTCTCATCCTTACCGGCGGCCACCGGCCCTCGAGTGCGATCGTCGGGCAGGCCAGCGAGAAGGGCGTCCCGATCCTCGCGGTGCAGACGGACACCCTCACGACGGTCGAACGCGCCGAGGACGTCGTCCGCAGCGGCCGGACTCGAGATGCCGACACCGTCGACCGGATGCAACGGCTGCTGTCCGATCACGCCGCCGTCGACTCGATTCTGGGATAGGCTCGAGCGTCGGTGGATTCGGGATCACACTCGTCTCGACCGACTCGTGTCGTTTCGGGTCGGCTACTCCCGTCTCAGCCGACTTGGCCACCGATAGCACCGGTCGTAACTGCCGATGCACCGGTCGTAACTGCCGATGCACCGGTCGTAACTGCCGATGCACCGGTCGGCCCGGTCGCGTTCGATGTGACGACTATCGCGTCTGACTAAAAGTTAAGAGTCCACCGCGCATGGGGCCAGACATGGACGACACTCCCCAAGAAATCACGTCCCTCGTCGGCCGCGAGGTTTACTCGAACAACGGCGTCTTCGTCGGCGAAGTCGAAGATCTCCGACTGAATATCGACAGCGAAGCCGTCACCGGACTCGCACTTGCGAACCTGAACAGCGAACTGTTTGCAGACGAAGCCCGCAGCGGACAGGGAATCATCGTCCCCTACCGCTGGGTCCGCTCCGTTGGCGATGTCATTCTCATCAACGATGTCGTCGAACGCGTCCGCGAACCCGACGAAGAAGAAGACGAACTGCTGGCGTAACTCGAGTCTGCGATCGTCTCAGCTCCCGTTCGAGCCTTCGCTGCTACCTCCTTCGACGCCCATCGCGTCGAATAGCGTCCGCTTGACCGCTTCTTCGGTCAACTCGAGCAGCGTCTCTCGCGTGTCCTCCGAGATCTCGATCCCGGTGAAAATGCCCAGCGGGATCTCCGCGCTTGCTTGCGTGGAGTGGCCGGCCGTCTCGCCGATCTCGCCGTAGGCGTCGTCGAGCACCTTGCCGATGTTGATGCGGATGTCCTTCGAGCGACCGGCGAGGAAGATCGTCTCGTCGGCGATCCCGAAGACGGCGGTCGTGGTGACGCCCTCGAGATTGAGCAGGTGGCTGGCGGCTTGCGTGAGTGCCTCGCGGTCGCGGACGAAGCCCGCGTTGGAGACGAGGTGGCTGCCCTGCACGTCGCGATTGGTGATGGCCTCCGCGAGCACGTCCAGCGTTTCGGGGGACATCGACGGCGACTCGACCTGTTCTAACGTGTCGTGGTTCGCGAACGGATAGAGGTAGGCAGCGGCGGTCAGATCGGCGGGAGTCGTATCGCGTTTGAAATCCAGCGTCTCCGCGCGGATACCGTAGAGTAAGGCCGTAGCGACCTCCTCGGAGACGTTCATATCGAACTCCTGAATGTACTTCGTCATGATCGTCGACGTCGAGGACATGTTCGGTCGGATGTCGACGAACTCGGGTTCGACCCCGTTCTCGGTCTCGGATTCATGGTGATCGATGACGATATCGATCGGGAGGTCCATCTCGCCCGAGGTCGCGTGATCGACCAGGGCCACGGTGTCGTAGATCGAGTGATCCTCGATCTCGTCCCACTGGACGAGGTCGATCCCGAGCAGATTGACGAACGCTCGGTTCTCCTGGTGGCCGACGTCCCCGAGATAGATGATATCGGATTCGATGTCGAGATGCTCGGCGATCGCCTGCAGCGCCGCTGCACTGGCGATCGAGTCCGGATCCGGGCTGTCCTGAGTGACGATCGCCAGCCGCGTCGATGTCTGCTCGACGATCTCCGCGAGCTTCCCCGCATTGTACTCGAGTTCGCCCGACTCGAGGGCGCGCAGGGCGGATTCGGCGATGACCGTGGAGGGGTTGATGACGATGTCGGCCCCGAGTTCGGAGAGTTCGTCGCCGGAGACGGGATCGCTTGCGCGGGCGACGATGAACTGGTCGCCGTCGCTCTTGCGGATGTGTTCGACGGCGCGCTTGTTGGACTCGACGTCCGAGGCGAGGATGAGGATGACATCGCGGTCGGCAACGAGGTCGGCGACGCCGGATTCCCGGATGTCGGCCGTCCGGGCGTCCAGGTCCTGGTCACGGAGCGATTCGACGCGGCTCTCGTCCTGATCGACGATGAAGACGTCCTTCCCCTGTTCGACGAGTTCCTCCGCGACGGCGTAGCCCACGCTCCCACAGCCCAAGATAGCGTAGTCAGAGATCGACGAAATCGTAACCCCCGTACTCATATGCCCGAGTGGTCGGACCGGCCGCACTTAACGCTCCCGAAGAATGGCACAAAATGACGGTTCAGCCCGGGTGACTCGAGACCGAGTGACTGTCACGCCCGTGGATCACTGCCACGCTGCCCGCCAAGGGAAACGTATTTGAACGACCGAGGGAAAGTCGCAGGTACAGGGCCGGTAGCTCAGTCCGGCAGAGCGTCTGACTCTTAATCAGACGGTCGCGTGTTCAAATCGCGCCCGGCCCGCTTTCCTGTCGCGAACAAATCCGTGAGCGACAGGTAACGGATCCGAAACGATTTGAAGTAGAGAAGTCGCAGCGCGAGCGAAGCGAGCGACCGTCTTCGCGTAGTTCATAATCGCGTCCGGCCCGCTTCTTCACTACACAATAACGAACTCGTAGTTAGACCTCCTTGGTTGGAACATTTATGAATCGCGGTGAGGTTCTATGTCTACCGCAGCAAAACTTATCATATTATAGTCCAGTTTTGCGTCTATGTCCAGTAGGAACAGCGCTGAAAAGGAAGGTTCAGGAGAAATTGTCCCCGCTGGTGTCCTCTTAGTTAGTCTCATTTTTGGAGGCTATATCGTTTGGAACCGTCCGTTTGGTGGAAGCACAGGCTACGTGTGGTGGATTTTCCTTGTGGCCTCCATATTAGGAATCCTCTATGTTGGATGGGGCTTTAGAGTTGTTACCAAACAATCAGGAATGTTCGCTGCGGTGAACTGGTTGTTTGCCAACTCACGAAATAACAAATCACACTCTTCACCGTCAAACGATACTACTGAAAAAACACCACCACCGCCGGAAAGTCTAAAGAACGAACTTTACTTTCAACGCGCTGATAGACGGTGTGAGTGGTGTGAAGAAAGAGTGGATTCGCCCGACGTACACCATATTATGCCGCGATCTGAGGGTGGGCCGAATACGCCGAAAAATCTGATCGTCCTTTGCCCAAATTGTCACCGAAAAGCGGACAGCGGAACTATCAGCAGGTCAAAGTTGAAGTATAGGGTGAACGAACAATTAGCTGACTTAGAGGTATAATCATGGCAACTGTACGGAGAGAGGGAAAATGGACGCTTGAAAAGGATCATGAGGGTGTGTACGCCGTTTGTGAACGCGGTGACCTATGCGCACGAATAATCACAGACGACTATGAACCACAGGGCATACTGGACGATGTTACCTCCGACGTGATGACGGAAACCATTGAAGTTCGCAGTTTTAAGGACGCAGAACGAGAATTCCAGAGCTACATAGAGAAAGCTGAGAGTGGTGTATTCGGGCTTTTCTGACTTGACCCAAGTATAACATCGTCTAGCTCAACCGTGAGTCTCAGGGAAATCCAAAAACGAGTCGGACCACCCAATATAACGCGACGCGAGCCGCCGCGTTACCGAGTGTCTCGAACCCCGTCGGGGAACTCGTTGTTCGCGAGGGAGACGGAACCGGAGTCGCTGATGATAGTCAGGGAGCTCACATCATCCACGGAGTCGGCATAACAGTTCTCGATCGTGACGTCATCCGCACCGTGGACGACGATCGGCGTGTGCGTCGTCGTGAACTCCGAGTCGACGACGGTCGCGTCGTCGCCCCGCAACTCGATGCCGCGTCGCTTGTTGGGGCCGTGCTGTTCGACCGAGAGTTCGTCGAACCGACAGCCGTTTCGCGTACAGAGGATCGCGTGGCGCATCGTCGATCCGTCCGCGTCGCCGGTAATTCGAACATCTTGCAGGTCGACCGCTCCGGCGTCCTGTCCGTGGATCTGAACCGCGTTTGCGCTCCCGTCGATCTCGATGTCGACGTCCTGGATCGCCGTCGCTCCCGCCTCGGGGTCGATCCGAATCCCGTTGTTCAACCCGTCGGCGACGGAAATCTCCGAGTTCACGATCGAAGTGGTGTCGACGCCGTTCATGATCCTGATCGCGTCGCCGTTCGGTTGGGGGATGTCGATACTGATGCCCTCGAGAGCGAACTGGTCCCCGTGATCGAGCCGAATCGCGTGCTGACCGTTCGAGTCGTGCGGATTCTCGTCGACGACGATGGTCGCGTCCCTGATCGTGCCCGTCGCGCCACCGAGGCGGATCGAGGCGGTCCCGCTGTTTCGGAACCGGCCGCCGTCGACGTCGATTCGACCGGTTTCGTTCGAGGCGTACAGTCCGGTGCCCGGAAAGCCGCCGAGCACGCAGCCGTCGAAGACGAGCGTTCCGCGATGATTTGGGTCGACCCCAATACCGGTCGGTCCGCGCCACATGTTCCCCGCGTTCGGCGTATCGTCGACGTGAAGGCCGCCGTCGGCCGCACAGAAGCGTTCGACGAGACCGCGCCCGTCGGGGTCGGTGATGTCGAACCACCCCGGCCCCCACGTCCCGCTGTCGTGGACGCCACGGATGAAGACGTTCCGCACGACGAGACCGTCCTCGACCACAGCACTGAGGACGCGGATCCCCGTGTCCGACGCCGTCTGGTCGATGTCGAATCCCTCGAAGCGGAGCTCCCGTCCGGGGGTGTTGCTCGTCCCCATCCGGAACAGGCGATACTGCGGGCCGTCGAACTCGTGGTAGGTCGCCGGGACCAGCGTCGCGTCCTCACCGACGAACCCGACATTTTCGAACCCGGTAAACCGCAGTTGCTCGTCCATGTAGTACCGCCCCGGCGGGAATGTGAGGAGCGTGTCGTCGTCGACGTGTTCGCGCAAGACGGGCGTGATAGACTCGTCGCCCTCGTCGTCCGCGCCGGCCTCGACCACGTCGATGACGGTCCCGTATTGCTGTTCGTTCTGTTCCGCGCTCTGTGCTCCCGCCACCCCGGCAACTGAGAGCGTCGAACCGAGTCCGACGACACAGCCTTTCAGATACGAGCGCCGACCGAACCGCATAGTTCGTGAGTCGTTTGAAGTCACGACTCCCCTTCGGAAACGGGGACTATTACGTATAATCGAGGTAATTCAATCCGAACCCGTTGAAATGAACGAACGATCGCCAGGGCCGTTCCTGACGGGCTCTCGAGCGGATACGAGCGGAATAGGCGCGCCGGCCGCTCGAGTCCTTAGCACCGAATTAAGCGATTGCACAGACTGACTCGACAGGCGAAACAGTTTCGCTCGCCCGGAGGATCGTCGCTGCGTTCCGAACGACCAACGGAGGAGACGATGCACACCGCACGCTCGAGAGACTCCGTCCGCCGACACCGTCACGCGAGGGACTTGCGTTCGGGCGAACCGGTCGCGCGAGCGTTCGTCTCGAGTCCGACGCCGAAGCCGTCGCCGACGGCCTGGCGGTCGACCGGATCCGCGTCGAACTATAGTAGCCACTGTAAGTCACTGCACACCTGATCGGACGATAGCTGTGCGATCAGTGTGTGAATCGTTGCAGTTGTTCCTATATTCTGACGAAGCGACTCGTCGGTTCGAACAGCAATGTGCCACCAGAGCGGGTGATCGAACGGGGCGTTTGTCCAGCCACGATGATCGGTTCGGATCGGCTCCGAGAACCCCTCGAGCGGTGCTCGCCACGGGCAGTCAGGTCAGCGCCGTCCTGGCCGGACATTCGTTGCCCCATCCGTCATGGCACAGCCGGTCGTTGCCACACCGTTTCTCGTCGTCATCGCTCGCGCGCAACCCCATCGCCGCCGGGATCGTTCTGACGTGGGTTTGCCGTTGGGCCGGACGATCGACGAGTTCGGTGTGCTGATGGTTGCGTACACGCCACGAATCACGGTGACGTAAATCCGCGTCTCGATACTCGCGAGCGAGGTCGATGCGATGTTCCAATCGCGCTCGCTCTGGCCACGATCGCGGTCACCGTCACCGTCCAACTGCTGGTCGGAACGGCCTGACGTAGTAATCCGCCGTCTCTGCGACGCTGTCGCGTTTCTCAGTTCGCGAACCAATCATACAGAGTGATAGTCACTCTAATCTCCTCTAAGTGCTTTGGAAGTGGGGTTATGGATGTCCTCGTGCTATTTACGGGTGAGATTCATGACATCTATCGCAGACATCGAGATTCCGGCAGACGGAACCGGAACCGGCGAGCTGTTCGAGTCCGTCCCTTCACTCACGTGCGAGATGGAGCGAGTGATCGCCTCGAGCGGCCACGGCCTCTGGCTCTCCGGCCCATCACAGTCGGAGGTCGAGGACGCACTCGACGAGGCGGGGGCGATCGGAAATTACTCCCAGATCAGTAGCGACGAGGACCGCTGGCTCTACGACATCGAATTCGAACCCGACACCGTCGACCCCTTCGAGATCGTTCTCGAGGAGGGCGGAACGGTACTGAGCGCCTCGGCGTCCAACGGCACGTGGCTGCTCAGCGTCCGCGTGGTCGACCGCGAGAGCGTCAGTTCGCTGTACGATCGTCTCGACGACAACGACGTGACGCCGACGATCGTCCGACTCTTCGATCTGGCCGAGGAAAGCCACTCCCAGTGTGGCCTGACGGCCCGCCAGTACGAGACGCTGGTCGCGGCGATCGATCACGGCTACTTCGAGATCCCGCGCGAGGTCTCGATGCAGGAACTGTCCGAGGAACTGGGAATCTCCCATCAGGCGCTCTCCGAGCGCCTGCGCCGCGCCTACCGCGCGCTCGTCACGTCCGAACTCAACGTGACCGAAGAGGACACCGCCGCACCGGCGATTCCGACGAACTGAACGCGTTCGTTTCCAGACGATCCCGTCCGACGTCCGACTCGATGTTTTTCACTGGCTGGCGACCGACGGAGAGTGGCCCACGAGTTGAATACGCACCTCGAGGCGCGCACAGCACTGACGGTGACTCGTGCGGAGACCACCTACCATTACTATCCTCGCATACGACACGGATGACATGAAGATAGACAGCGACGACGGCGTGTTGCGACTGACGTTCGACCGCCCAGATGCGCTCAACGCGCTCACGACGGAGACCGCGGACGAACTGGCTGACGCGATCGAAGGGGCCACTCCGGAGACCAAGGACGTGATCGTCATCACCGGCGCGGGCGACGCCTTCAGCGCGGGCGGCGACCTCGAGTCGCTGGCGGAGACGCCCGGATCGTCCGCGGATGCCTACGAGGAGGTCACCGAGACCTTCGGCCGCGTCGTCGAGGCGATGCTCGAGTGTCCGGTCCCGATCGTCGCGAAGGTCAACGGCGACGCCATCGGCGCGGGGCTCTCGATCGTCGCGCTCGCGGACATCGCCTACGCCGCCGCCGACGCGACGTTCTCGTGTGCGTTCGTCAGGGTCGGTCTGATCCCCGACACCGGCGGGACCGTCATGCTCCCCCACATCGTGGGCCTCCGAGCCGCGAAGAAACTCGCGTTCACCGGCGAGTTCTTCGACGCCGAACGCGCGGCCGATCTCGAACTGGTCAACGAGGCGGTCCCCGCCACGGAACTCGACGATCGGGTCGCAGAGACGGTCGACGGCCTCGCGAACGGCCCCACGGCCACGATTGGTATGATGAAACAGGCGATGCACGAGAACCTGGGTCGGTCGTGGGACGACGCGCTGGATTACGAGAACTTGCTGCAGGCCCAGGCCCGCACGTCGGGCGCTCACGAGGAGGGCGTGACCGCATTCCTCGAGGATCGGGAACCGAAGTTCGAGTGATCGAACCGGACTCGAGTTCGTCCCAATCATTCGTCTCGTAATCCGAAACGCGTCCGGTCGCAAGCGTCCGCAAGCACCACGGCCTTGCACGAACCTACCCTTCGTCAAAACGCAATGTCCCCACAGATTACCGACGACGACGTTGGCAAGTCCGTCGTCAACGCGGACGGTGACGAGGTCGGAATGGTCGCCGACGTCCAACACGGTACGGCCCACGTCGAACCGGATCCCGGAATCACAGATTCGATCAAGGCGACGCTCGGTTGGGGCGATAGCGGTGAAGATACGTACCCGCTTCAGGAAGCGGCGATCGGTCGCGTGACCGACGACGAAATCCACCTCGAGCGAGACCTCTCCGGTGCCAACACGACCGGCGGGACCGGCGATATGGATACCGGAACCGGAACTGGAACGACGGACGATCGCGGTATCGATCGGGACGAAAACGATATCAGCGGCAGCGACGACGAGGGCGTGATACGGGACGACGACGATGACGATCTCCTCGGCGACGATAACACCCGATAATACCGTTCCTCGGATTCCTTCGGATCGACCGTCCCGGCTGTACCCCGATTTTCGTTTTTTCGTCCCGTGACTGACGCTGAGTTCGTGGAACCTGATTCACCTCGAGAAACGCCTCGGGCCGCACGTCACCGAAGGGTCCGGGTTCGGTTCCTCTCGCTACTCTTCATCGATACCGTGCTCCTCGTCGGCGTCACCCTCTGTTATGGCCGATCGCGCGGATCGCTCGTCGGACGGGCGATCCATTTCCTTTGTCTCTTCAGTCTCGTCGGTCACGTTCGTTTCGCCGCGATCGCGCTCCCGGGCCGCGTCCGCTTCGGAACTGCGCGGAGACGGTCGCCCGCGCTGGGCGTGCTTCCCTTGTTGACCCCGATCCGTTGAGGGGGGCTGTTCGCCCTGGCCCCGCCGATCCGGATCGATCCGCTGTGAGTACTGCTCTCGCAAGCGGCTCTGGCCGGTCTGCATCGGTGACTGTCGTTGCTGTGCCGACTGTCCGCGTTCCCGCTCGGTGGCTGGCTGCGACCGATCAGGTTCACCCGTTTGGGGCTGCCCGCCGAACTGCTGAAACTCGGACTGCCTCGAGTGGCCCGGCTCGGTCGTCATCGGCTGTTGCTGGGAGCGGGTCGCACCGGCCGATTCACCGCCGTACTCCCCCGGCGAGATCCACTCGCCGGTCTGTTGGTACTGCTGGGGCTGCTGGGACTGCTGGGGCTGCTGGGACTGCTGGGGCTGCTGAGACTGCTGGGGCTGCTGGGGCTGCTGAGACTGAGAGCGGTCGCTCGTCCCCTGCTGACTGCTGGTCTTCATTCCTTCTCGTTGCGCCGGTTGCCCTCCTTGTTGCTGGCCCGGCTGCATCCCCTGCTGTTGCCCTGTCGACGTTCCGGCCGCCTGACCGATTCCCTGCCGATCCGTCGCTCCCTGTGCGCTCGTTGGCTGCCCAGTCTGCTGGCTTCCAGTCGACTGGCGCTGCAGTCCCTGGGCCGAGGGATGGCTCCCTCGAGCCTGGGGCGACTGGGATTCCATCCGGCCGTACGTTCCGTGCCGAGCGCTCTCCTGTTGGACCTGCCGTCCGCGGTCAGTGAACTGCCCGCCCGTCTGTCCCCGATGGTCCCCTCTTTGCCCCATCTGATTCATCTGGGGTTGGGAAGCGGCCTCGAACCCCTGTTCCATGACCCGCTCCATTTCGGGCATCACGGCCTCCATTCCCTGCAGATAGCGCTGCATCATCGACTCCGTGAACTGCTGGCCGGGCGTGTTCTGCAGCATCGACCGCGTCATCTCGAGCTGTGCGGTCTCTTGCCACTCGAGTGCACTGAGCGTCATGCGGGCCATGTTCCGCTGAAGTTCGATCAGCTGCTCCATCGCCTGCTGGCTCTGGTCCATCATCGATTCCGCCATCTGCTGTGTGTCCGTCGACTGCTGGGAGTGGTTCTGTCGCATAGTAGTCACCTGAGGATCCGCGGTCGCCGCTGTGATCCTCGGTCACGACTGAGCGCGACCGAGACGCAAATAAAGGGCTGCGTCGGTTCCGTCCGGAACACGACGCAACTACTCGTAACCCGGGCGAACGCGAGTAAACTGAATACGTGCAGGATATGTCCGATGCCGTCGAACCGATTCGAGAACGCGCTGTTGGGCGAATTTCGCACCGAGAGCGAGAAGTAATAGTCGCTTGGGACCGACAGTGGACGCCGACCGCGGTCAGGACTCCGATCCACCGCCCGGTTCGCCGTGGGTTACGCCCTCGCGTTCGTCGGCCTGCATCCGCCGCAGGGCCGCTCGTCCGTTGCTCGCCTCGTAGCCGAAGAAGACCCCATCGGCGTACTCCTCGGCGACCTCGGTCGCGTGAATCAGGTTGTCGACATCGACGTTTACCGCGTACAACTCGATATTAAACGGAGTCTCGAGCGCGCTCTCGAACCCCTTCGCGATGGTCTCGAGCCAGTAGGTCGTTCCGTAGGCCGTGTCGTACAGCGGGACGACGAACTCGTCGACGTACTCCTCGACGGCCTCGAGGTCGATGCCGGCGCGCTCGTAGAGGTGGCCGGGGTAGGGGTCGGGATAGAGCGTCATGTAAACCGTTCCGGGGATGTGTTCGACGGCTTCTTCGACGAATTCGGTGATGACGCTGGCCCGCCACTTCATGCGGTCGTCGTATTCGCTCGCTTCGAACGCCTGCTCGCAGACGCCGCAGTGACAGTACTCCGCGCGGGGGAAGCCGATGTCGTCGAGGCGGACGTCCCCGTTTTCGGCGGCGCAGTCGTCAATAATCTCGAACAGGCCCTCTCGGTAGTCCTCGCGGGACGGACAGATATAGGCCCAGTCGAAGTACGCTCGCTCCCGGTCGGCGGGTCGGCCCATGTCGTCGACGGGGAGCAGCGACGGATCGGCATCGGCAGCGGCGTTGTCGCCGAAACAGGAGACCATGTTCACCCCGTCGGCGATCGGTTCGGCGGACCGGCCGGTCACGTCTTTGACCTCGTAGAAGCCGCGGTCGAACTCCGGCCACCGTACTTCTTCGGCGTTACGGGTGACGACGCCGTACATAACTCGGAGTACGCCGCCATCCCCGTAAGCCGTTCGGAATCGGATCTATTCTTCGGTCGGTTCGTAGTCGACTTCGACGTCCGACGAGCCGCTGAAGGCGACCTTGTAGAGGACGGCGATGACGAACAGGGCGAGTACGACTTTGACGGTACGTGACATGTACAGCGAGTAATACGGACGGCAAATACTTAGATATTCTGGATGGTCTTCTCACCGAGATAATCGGAGCCGAACGCCACGTCGACTCAGCCGGTCTGCTGTACCGATGTACCGGCGTACCCGAAGGACGGTCGTCGGTGCGCCGGGAACCCGGTACAGCAATCCGTCTCAGGTATCGATCAACGATGCGATCTCGTCGCGAACGATCGTCTCGCAGTACGAACAGCGCACGCCGTCCTCAAGCACCGAAAACCGCGAGGTGACGGGCTCGTCGCCGGTCGTGATACAGCCGGGGTTCGGACAGGAAAGCACGCCCTCGACGACGTCGGGGCGTTCGACGCGGTGTTTCTCCACGACGTCGAAGTCTCGGACGATGTTGATCGTCGCGTCGGGCGCGATCAGCGAGAGCACGTCGACTTCGTCCTGACTCAGTTCGCGACCTTCGACCTTGACGATGTCCTTGCGTGCAAGGCGATCCGAGGGGACGTTCATCCCGACGGAAACCTCCTCGCCGTTGGTGCCGTCGATACCGAGGATGGCGAGGACGTTCAGCGCCTGGCCCCCGTGCACGTGATCGATAACGGTTCCGTCGCGGATCTTGCTGACCCGTAGCTCGTGATCGTCGTTGCCGTCGTGGTGGTCGTGACCGTTACTCATCGCCGTCACCTCGAATTTCCGCGTCGTCGCTCAACAGGAGATCCAGCAGCGCCATTCGGATCGGAACCCCGTTGTGCGCCTGTTCGAAGTACGCCGCGTGATCGGTTTCGTCGATCTCGGGCGCGATCTCGTCGACCCGGGGCAGCGGATGCATCACCGTCAGATCGTCGCTTGCGGCCTCGAGCGTCTCGGCGTCGATCTGGTACTCGCCGGCGACCTTCTGGTACTCGTTCTCGTCGGGGAAGCGCTCGCGCTGGATCCGCGTGACGTAGAGGACGTCGAGCGAGGGCAGGACCTCCTCGAGGGCGTCGTGCTCTCGAATGCCGGTCCCGTCTTGTTGCTGGTGGAGGTCGTAGACGACCTCCCGCGGTAACTGTAGACTCTCCGGGCTGATAAAGTGCTGACGGGTATCGAAGTTCGTCAGCGCGTAGGCCAGCGAGTGGACGGTCCGACCGTACTTCAGATCGCCCATGATGCCGATGGTCAGGTCGTCGAGTCCGGCGTTCTCCCGGATCGTGTAGAGATCGAGTAGCGTCTGAGACGGGTGGTGACCCGCGCCGTCGCCCGCGTTCACCAGCGGGACGTCGACGAACTCGCTCGCCATCGTCGCCGATCCCTGCTTGGGATGGCGCAGGACGAGCGCGTCGGCGTACCCCTCGATGACGCGGACGGTGTCGGCGAGGGTCTCTCCCTTCGTCACACTCGAGGACTCGACCGAACCCATGTCGACGATGTCGCCGCCGAGTCGCTTCATCGCGGTCTCGAAGCTCATCTTCGTCCGCGTGCTCGGCTCGAAGAAGAGCAGGCCGAGCACCGTCCCCGCGTGACGGTTCGCGACGGCCGACGGGTCGGCGTCGATCTCGGCCGCGTAGTCGAGAACGGTCTCGATGTCTGCCCGCGAGAGTTGTTTGCTCGTGATGAGGTGATCGTGGCGCATTCGTTCGTGTAGGCTGTGGCGGTCCCCTTGAATCTCCCCATTCGATGCCGTCCCCATCGCGTCGGTTCCCGTCGGATCGATCCGCCGCGTCGGTCCTCGGTGAGCCGTTGCTGTCACGTCGCTCTCCAGATTTCGTTCTACTCCAACTGCGAGCCAGCCACGGCGCTTCGGACCGGGCAGCCCCCTGAGGGCAAAGAGTTATACAGACACTACAGTAATTGGTCATAATTGTATGGTCGGTCGGCTAGATACTGGAATCGACGTACTCGATCGAAAGCTCGACGGCGGACTCCCACCGGGATGTCTCGTCGCGTACACCGCCGAGCCGGCCAGCCAGTCCGAACTCCTCCTCTACGAACTCACGGCCGCACGCGGAACCCTCTACCTCTCGACCGAACGCTCCGACGACGCCGTCCGCCACGCCATCGAGTCCTCCCCGTCGTCCGTCGGTAGCCCGACCGTCAGACACGTTACCAGCGACACCCCGATCGAGGAGGCGACGCGACTGATCGGTGCGCTGCCGGACGGTGCCAACCTCATCATCGACACGATGGATGTCTTGGAGCAACGCGACACCGAGGAGTACGTCGATTTTCTCAACGAACTCAAAGCCACGATGCTCGAGACCGGGAGCATCGCCCTCTTGCACTGTCTCAAGGGAGACGACGAACCGGCGAACCGATCGCGGACCGTCCACGCCGTCGACGCCGTCTTCGATCTCCGAACCATGATCGCCGGCAATGAACTCGAAAACCATCTGACGATCCCGAAGTTCCGCGGCGGCAGCCAGCCGACCGAAGCGATCAAACTCGAACTCACGGAGGAGGTCGCGATCGACACCAGCCGCGATATCGCGTGAAGAACCGCCGCCGTTCGCTGTTCCGGTCTGGCTCTATAGTAACAACTGCAACGATAGTAGCCACTGAAACGATTCACACACTGAGCGTATAGCTGTCGGTCGATCAGGTGTGCAATGACTTGCAGTGGGTACTCTACGTTCCCGAGGCGAAAAGGGAGAGACGCGCACGTCCGTGGTCGTCGTCAGTGAACTGCAAAACGGGTAGCAACCGCAGACCGTATTACTCTTCTGCGCCTTCGAGCTCTTCGACGATCTCGTCGGCGTCGACGTCGGCGTCCTCGAGCGCTTCCTCGATGTCGCCGCCGCCCATACCGCCCATGCCGCCCATCATTCCGCCCATGCCCATGCCACCCATACCGTCGATGACTTCCTGGACGATGACGCGGTCGACGCCGACCTTGTCGATGATGTCCTGGCCGATCTGCTGTTTGCCCATCATCCACTGCTGGTTCATCGTCATCTGGGGCGTGGCCTCGAGGTAGAGCGTCTCCTTCTCGACGGTTTCGGTCTCGAACTCGGGCTCTGCGGGTTCGTCATCGTCGTCCGCGTCCTCGTCGGGCTCGACGGGAACCTCTTCCTCGACTTCGTCCGTGTCGATCCAGAGTTCGGGCTCCATCCCGAGGTACATCTCGAACAGGCCGGCAGCCTGCTGTTCGCGGTCGTCGACCTCCTCGGAGACGGTGTACTCGTACTCGACGTCCTCGCCGGCCAGCGGGTGGTTGAAGTCGACGCGGGCGCGGCCGCCGATGATCGTGCTGATGTAGCCCTGCTGGCCGTCGATCTGCACGTTCGCGCCGGGGTAGCGGTCGTCCTCGTCGATCTTCTCGGCGCTGACGGTCTGGACATCGTCCGGATCGTACTCGCCGAAGGCGTCCTCGGCTGAAACGGTCACGGTGCCGGAGTCGCCGGGTTCGGAGCCGACGATCGCGTCCTCGACGGCCTCGAAGATGTGGCCCTCGCCGACGACGATCGTTCGCGGTTTGAACTCCTGGCCCTCCTGGTCGACGCCCTCTTCCTCGGCGACCTCGGGGTCGGTCGTGTCGACCAGCTGTTCGTCTTCGACGGTGTACGCGGTGTACTCGAGTTCGACGAAGTCGCCCTCCTGAAGCCCCTCGGCTTCGTCGGCGGCTTCTTCGACTGCTTCTTCGTCGACGTCATCGGCCTGCTCCTCGAGCTCGGCCTCTTGATCCTCAGTCATACGTTGTACGTCCGGCCGTCTACATTTAAGTACGACGTTTTCGGGCGAGAGCGACCGATACTTACGACCGCCGTCCGTCCCCCCGGCCATGTACGAGGTCGAAGTGAAGGTCCCCGCCGATCTCGAGGCCGTTCGCGACCGTCTCGAGGCCCTCGAGGCGACGCCTCGCGGTGCCGTCGTCCAGGTCGACACCTATTACGACGCGCCCCACCGCGAGTTCGCCGAGACCGACGAGGCGTTGCGTATTCGCTCGGAACGACCCGAAGATGCGCCCGATGAAACCCGCGTCACCTACAAGGGGCCGCTCGTCGACGACGAGTCCAAGACCCGCAAAGAGGTCGAGACGAGCGTCGCGGACCGCGAGACGATGGACGCGATCCTATCGAACCTCGGCTTCGAACCCGCCGCGACCGTTCGAAAGGGCCGAGAGCGCTTCGCGCTCGAGGGCTACACCGTCACCCTCGATTCGGTCGACGGCGTCGGCGAGTACGTTGAGGTCGAGACCGACGTCGACGGGAAGACCGAACTCGAGGCGGCTCGCGAAGGCGCATACGACGTGCTCGAGCGACTGGGTCTCGATCCCGACGACCAGCTCAGAACCTCGTATCTCGGACTGTTGCTCGAGTCCGAAGAGACTGGCAGTTGACAGCCACATAACCTGCAAGCATTTTCTGGGCCGTATCTGTTTCCGCAAGTTATACGAACTCGGTCCGTCAACTGCCGTCAATGAGTAAGCGGAACATCCGGATCGAGTCTATCGAGCGGCAAGCGGTCGAAGACCAGGAAGTCGAAATCGTCGAACGAAAGGGAATCGGACACCCTGACTCCATCTGCGACGGGATCGCCGAGAGCGTCGCGGGGGCGCTCGCACGCGAGTATCTCGACCGAGTCGGCGAAGTGCTCCATTTCAACACCGACGAGACGCAACTCGTCGCCGGCGAGGCAGCACCCGCCTTCGGCGGCGGCGAAGTCGTCGACCCCATCTACCTGCTGATCGTCGGTCGCGCGACCAAACATTACGAGGGCCAGACGATCCCCGCCGAGACCATCGCGCTGCGGGCCGCCCGCGAGTACCTCGAGGAGAACATTCCCCAGCTGACCGTCGGCGAGGACGTCGTCGTCGACGTGAAACTCGGCGAGGGCAGCGGCGATCTGCAGGAGGTCTTCGGCGAGGACGAAGTGAGCGTCCCGATGGCTAACGACACGAGTTTCGGCGTCGGCCACGCGCCGCTGACCGAAACGGAGGAAATCGTCCTCGAGGCCGAGCGACGACTGAACAGCGAGTACGCGGCGGAGAATCCGGCGCTCGGTCCGGACGTGAAGATCATGGGCAAGCGCGAGGGCGAGGAGATCGACGTCACCGTCGCCGCGGCGATGGTCGACGAGTACATCCCGAACATGGACGGCTACGTCGAGGCCGTCGAGTCAGTCCGGGAGTTCGTCGACGGTGTCGCGCGCGAGCACACGGACCGCGCGGTCAACGTCCACGTCAATACGGCCGACAACTACGAGGAGGGCTCGATCTACCTCACCGTCACCGGCACCTCTGCCGAGCAGGGCGACGACGGCTCCGTGGGCCGGGGCAATCGCGCGAACGGACTCATCACACCCAACCGCTCGATGTCGATGGAAGCGACCAGCGGGAAGAACCCGGTCAACCACATCGGGAAGATCTACAACCTGCTCTCGACGCAGATCGCCGAGGAGGTCGTCAGTGATGTCGACGGTATCCGCGACCTGCGCGTGCGTCTCCTCTCCCAGATCGGCCGCCCCATCGACCAGCCACACGTCGCCGACGTGCACGTCGTCACGGACGACGGCGTCGCGGTCTCGGACGTCGAGGCCGACGTCGAAGCGATCGTCGACCGCGAACTCGCAGATGTTACCGAGATCACCCGTAGCGTGATCGAGGGCGAACTCTCGACGTTCTAACCGGCTGCTGCGTTTCTTTCTCGAACCGGAATCCGGGGAATCAGCGAGTGGAACCGGCATCACACGTGTGCCGTCGGAATAGTCAAGAACGGGCCCATCGTACGGCGTTACGAATCGAAACACGCAGTGACCGCCCGTGTCCGACTCGAGTTCGAAATCGACTGAACGTCCCGTCGTCTACGCCGTCGTCGCGAGCACCTTCTTCGTCGGCTTCGGCGGCGGCGTCGTCTTTCCGATTCTCCCGAATCTCGGCGAGGTACTGGGGATTTCGGCGTTCATGGTCGGCGTCATCCTCTCGGCGAACCGCTGGACCCGGCTGGTCGCGAACGGGCCGGCGGGGGTGCTCGTCGATCGGATCGGCACCCGGAAACCGTTCGTCGCCGGGTTAGCGATCGAGGGACTCGCGACGTTCGGCTACGTGATCGCGATCGAATCCGCGATGCCGGAACTCTGGTTCGTCATCGCGAGAGTCACGTGGGGAATCGGCAGTTCGCTCGTGTTCGCGACGGCGTACACAATCACCGCCGACGTCAGCGAGGCCAGTTCGCGGGGAACGAGCATGGGCATCGTTCGGGCCGGGATCACCTTCGGCTTCCCCGCCGGGATGGTGCTCGGCGGCATCGTCAGCGAAGTCTACAGCAACGTCGCGGCGTTCGTCCTCGCGGCCTCCTTCGCCGGCCTCGCGAGCATTATCGCCTACTTCATCGTCCCCGAGACGCACGTCGAGTCGGTCGACTCGTCGATCAGCCCCTGGGACTTCGAGACGACCCTGCCCGCGCTCACCGTCGGCCTGGTCAACTTCGGGCTCTACTTCGCGTACATCGGCGTCCTCTTCTCGACGCTCGTCCTGTACCTCGAGGTCGAATCGCTCACGCTCTCACTCGAGTTCGCGGGCTACGGCATCGACTACGGCGAACAGGGAACGTCCGGACTGCTGATGGCTGTCTCCGCCCTCTCGGGAGCGGTCTTCACCATCTCGGGCGGGAAGATCAGCGACGCCGCCGGTGCTCGCATGCCCGTCCTGCTCGCCTTCCTCGCGACCAGTTGTGCCGGGTTCGTCGTGCTCACGGTCGCACCCTCGTTCGGGGCCGTCATCCTCGCCTGCGGGTTGATCGGCGCGGGCCAGGGCGGCGTCGGCGGCCCGTTGACCGCACTCCTTGCGGATCTGACACCCGAGGAGCGGATGGGTCGAGCGATGGGGACCAACAACATCTTCGGCGATGTTGGCGGCGGTCTCGGCCCGCTGATCTCCCTTCCCTTCGCGAACGCGGTCGGGTATGACGTGCTGTACGCCCTCAGCGCCATCGTTCCGCTGCTGGCCGGGGCCGTTCTCGTCGCTGGAATATACAGCTACACGGGGAGCCTGAGTCCGACGGTCGAGGAATCCGCCGTCTGACCCGCCCTCCGAAGCGGTTCGAGACCGATACTCTCCTCGTAACCCCCTTATAGATGCAGCCGACTATCACAGTCCATGCACCCGCCGGGAGCCGACACCGTCCTCGTCCGTCACGGGGACGTCAACACCAAGAGCAACAGGGTCAAGCGGTACATGGAGGGGCTCCTCGCGGAGAACCTCGAGGCGGTCCTCGCCGACCGATCGATTTCCGGCGAGGTCGAGCGCCGGTGGAATCGGCCGCTGATTCACACGAGCGAGGACGCCGTCGAGGCGGCGACCGCAGCCGCGGCGGACACTTTCGGCGTCGTCTCCGCGAGTCCCGCCCTGACCGTCAGCATCGAGAAGGCGCAGATCCTCGAGGCCCTGGAGGAGACCGCTCGCGAGCACTACGACGGCGGGACGTTCGCGGTCGACGCGCGCCGGTCGGACAAGACGCTCCCCTACGATAGCGAGGAGCTGGCCCGCGAGGCCGGCACCGCCATCTGGGAGACCGTCGCGGACGAGTTCGAGCCCGAAGTCGACCTCGACGATCCGGATCTCACGTTCGGCGTCGAAGTGCGCGAGGACGTGGCCTTCGTCTACCTCGAGCACGTCGACGGCCCCGGCGGCCTCCCGCTCGGCTCGCAGGAGCCGGTCATCGCGCTGGTCAGCGGCGGCATCGACTCGCCCGTCGCAGCCTACGAGATGATGAAACGCGGGAGCCCGGTTATCCCGGCCTACGTCGACCTCGGCGACTACGGCGGAATCGACCACGAGGCGCGCGCGCTCGAGACGGTTCGGATCCTCTCCGAGTACGCCCCCAATTTCGACATGCAGGTCTACGAGATTCCCGGCGGCGAGACCGTCGACCTTCTCGTCGGCGGGATGGAGCAGGGCCGAATGCTCTCCCTGCGGCGCTTTTTCTATCGCGCCGCCGAGACGCTGGCCGAGCGCGTCAACGCGGACGGCATCGTCACCGGCGAGGCCGCCGGCCAGAAGTCCAGCCAGACCGTTCGAAACCTCGGCGTCACCAGTCGCGCGACCAGATTGCCGATCCACCGTCCCCTCCTCACCCGCGACAAACAGTATATCGTCGCTCAGGCCCGCGAAATCGGGACCTACACGGACTCGACCATGGACGCCGGCTGCAACCGAGTCACCCCCGATCAGGTCGAAACCAACGCCCGCCTCGAGCCGCTGCTTGCCGCGGAACCGAACGACCTGCTCGAGCGCGCCGAGGAAGCAGCGAAGAACGCGATACTGGTCGAGCCCTGATTCGGCCCGTGCGAGATCTGTTTTCTCTCTGCTCGTAGACAACTCGGCCAACCACCGCTGGGTGGGACTGAAAGGGGCTGAGCGGCTCGAGGAAGGACGGCGATGCAAGGACCACAGGGAGCGAGGAACGAGCGACCGAGGACCACAGCGAGCCGCCCGACTCGAGCCGCTCAGGGGCTTTCATCACAGTTGTGGTCTCACGGAAAGCCGTGTGTCTGAGGTTGTAGAATTTCCTAGCACACTCGTCTAGAAGCCGAAACCGACATTACACCGTCGCACCCACCACAATACAGTGACCCGCGTCTGTCTCGTCGGCAAAGACGGGAGTAATCTCCAGTACGAACTGCTCTCCCGAGAGACGTCCCGCGAGGCTCTCGCGACGTACGACCTCGAGCGGCCGTTCGAGAACTCACTCGCCGTTCGGACGGTCAGCGTCGGCGCTGCCGTCTCGTTGTTGAACGACCTCAACTGGTATCTCACGCGGTTCGTCGACGAGGCGCTCGTCCAGGAGCCCAGTATCAGCGACGCGGAGTGGCTCTCGCGGCCGCTGGCTGAACGGCTCCGAAACGGCGAAACCGAGCCGGCGGAAACAGCCGAGTTCTGCAAGATCTACGGCCTCGAGCGGATCGGCGCGGGGACCGAGCCGGACGACGGTAGTGCTACCGAGCCAACGGGGTCGAGTCCCGAGACCGACCGCGATTCGACCGCTACGATCGACGCGACGGGCGGAGACGAGAGTGAGGGGACGGACGATTCCGACTCGAGCGAAGCCGATCGATCGAGAGCCGCCAAGCCGACCCATCGGCTCGTCGAACCGCTGTACGTGCGCCGGACCGGTGGCGAACTCCCCGAGTACGATCTCAGAGACGTCGAGGACACCCTTGTCGTCCGCCTGACGGAAGCCGAATATTCTCCGTGAGTCGTTTCTCGAGGCGCTACGAGCCGTCGCCGGGCTGACTGTTGCTACCGCTGCCCGATGTCGAATCGACGCTCGTGCTCTCGGATGCTGATGCACTGTCGCTGGCCATCGAGACGCTCGAGGTACTGCCGTCGTGACCGACGATGGTCGCCGAGATGGTCGTCAGCGGTTCCGTCTCGAACGTCACCCGAATCAGGCGGCCGACGGTCGCGACCGACTGGGCACAGACCTCGTCCTCGGCCGACGTGTCTCGGACCGCTGCCTCGAGGACGAGTTCGTCGGTCCCGTCGTCGTCCTCACCGTCGCTTTCGTCGTCGCCGTCGGTACCGGTGTCGTCCTCACCGTCGCTCTCGACGATGTCGATGGACTCGAGGACTATCTCGTAACACGGAGTGGGCGTGGTAGACTCGAGCGACACGAGGATCGACGTCTCGAAATTGGTCTCGTCGATGAATTTGTCGAGCGACTCGGTGTCGGACGGGAATCGTTCCTCGAGCCAGTTCGCAGCGTCGTCGGCGTCCCGGAGGAGCCCCACGTCGGACTCCGTCGACGACGAACCGTTCTGATAGGCTAGCGTCCGGTAATCGGCCACTCCGTTCGGGAGATCCTCGATGTCTCCGTCCTCGCCGACCGACTTGGGGTCGCTCTCGTTACTGTCAGGGGCCGGCGAGCCTTCATCGGCATCGTTCCGATCATCATCGTCGTCGGTCGGACTCCCGGTGCCGTCGGCGATACAGCCAGCCGAGAGACCGATCAGCGTTGCAGTGCTACCTAACAATGTCCGTCTGGAGGGACGTGTCATCGTAACTGACCGTACGAACGGGGAGGTAAAGGCGGTTCGGCTAGGTGAAAAAGTTCTTTTCGCCAGATGCGATTCCTCGAGCGTCTCGCTCGCTCCCCGCTCAGTCGAAGAGGCCGGTCGAGAGATAGCGCTCGCCGCTGTCCCAGAAGACGGTGACGACCAGCGGGCAGTCCTCGGCCGCCTGACCGCCGTCGGTTTCCGGCGAGGCCGGTTCGCTCGCGTCGTCGAACGCGGTCGGGACCTCGGGACAGTCGACAGTGGGGTCGGCGATCTCGCGGGCGATGCGCTGGGAGACGAGACTTGTCGCGCCGCTGGACTGGCCCACGAGGACCCCCTCCTCGCGCGCGAGGCGGCGACACTCGTCCTCGGCGTCCTCGAGTTTGACGGTCTCGACGCGGTCGAGCAGATCGAGATCGAGGTTGTCACTGATGAACCCGGGCCCCATGCCCTGGAACTCGTCTTTGCCGGCCTCGCCCGTCGAGAGGACGGCGTTTCTCGCCGGCTCGACGGCGACGATCTCCATCTCGGGGAACGCCTCGCGGAGTCGGCGGCCGGTGCCTGAGATCGTACCGCCGGTGCCGACGCCGGCCACGAAGGCGTCGATCTCGCGGTCGCCGACCTGCTCGATGATTTCCTCGCCGGTCGTCTTGTAGTGTGCGTCGGGGTTGGCCGGGTTCCCGAACTGACCGAGTTGGATCGCACCCGCCGCCTCGAGTTCGTCGGCGCGAGCGCGGGCGTCGGCCATTTCGCCGTCGACCAGTTCGAGGTCGGCCCCGTAGGCGGCCATGATCTGCCGGCGTTCCTTCGACTTGTCCGACGGCATGACGATCGTCAGGTCGTAGCCGCGGGCGGCAGCGACGAGCGCGAGGCCGATACCGGTGTTGCCGCTGGTCGGTTCGACGAGCGAGTCGCCGGGTTCGATCAGGCCGTCGCGCTCGGCCGCCCGGATCATCTCGCGGGCCGGCCGGTCCTTGGCCGAGCCGCCGGGGTTGAACGATTCGATCTTCGCGGCGACCGTCACGCCCTCCGGCGAATCGACCTGGACGAGCGGCGAGCCGATGGTGTCCAGGATACTCCCTTTCATTAGCACGGTCTATGGAATCGAGACGTATACTGTTTGCTGTAACGAGTGACACTGACTTCCAGCAAACAGTATAGACCCGTACTGGACTCAGGCAGGACGTGCCGGCTAGTCGTTCGACGAGTTGGTTACGGCTCCGAGTCACGGACCGCAAACGGCCAGAAAGCCCCTGGACGTCTCGAGTCGATGGGCTCGCTGTCGTTCGAGAGAGCGAAGCTCTCTCGTGACTGAGCGAATCGGAGCTAAGCGGGAGCTTCGTTCCCGCGAGGTCAGCGGGACTACGTCCCGCCAGAATTCGCGAGGTCCGCGAGACCAAAGGTCTCGCTTGATGACGAAAGACGCGAAGCGTCTTTCGAACCACGCGCTTCGGGTTCGCTTCGCTCACCGCTGCAGTGCTTGCGTCGCCCGTCTTCCCCGAGCAACGGGAGAGCACGGCTCTCCCGAGCGGCGAGGGACCAGCGGTCCCTCGAGCAGTCGGCGCTGAGCGCCGACGACCTCGCGGACGCTTTGCGTCCGCTCAGCCCACCAGCCCCTTTCAGTCCCGCCCGGCGGCGGTTGGTCGGGCGGCTACGAGACAAACCCGGTGGGCTCTCGAGCGGAGACCTGCCAGAAACACCGCGGTTAAGCCGTCCGAGCCGTAAACCGTGGGTATGAGTCTCGAGACTATGCGGCCGAACCCCACGTGGGACGCGGCGTCCTACGAGGAGGCGGTCGAGACGCTCGCAGCGTACAATGACGACGTAGTGTACAAGATCTGGGGCGGCGACTGGTGCAAGGACTGTCGCGCCCTGCTGCCCGATTTCGGCGCGGCGCTCGAGGCCGCGGCGGTCCCCGACGAGCGGATCGAGGAGTCCAGCCTCGATCAGGACAAGCAGGGGCCCGGCGTCGACGAGTACGATATCGAGTACATTCCGACGATCGTGGTCGAGAACGACGAGGGCGAGGAAATAACGCGGTTCGTCGAAGAGGAGGACGTGCCGCCTGCAGTCTGGCTCGCCGAGGAAATCGAAACCGCGCCCGAGTCGGCGTAGTTCCAGTTCGATCGGACTGACCGACGAAGACGGCCAGCAGGCAACCCGAGGCGCTCAGATCGGGTTGATCGGCCGTTTCTTCGGCGGCCAGTCGTCCTCGTGCGGTTCGTCCGCTCGAGCGAACGCGCGCAGGACCCGGTCGCGGGTGTCTTCGGGCTGGACGACGCCGTCGGTTCCGACGCGGGAGGCCGCTCGGACGGCGTCGGTTCTGTCCTTAAACTTCTCGATCAGTTCCGCACGTCGGGCCTCGGAGTCGTCTGCGGACTCGATCTCTCGGCGGTACGCGATGTCGACGGCCCCCTCGATGCCCATGGCGGCGACTTCGGCCGTGGGCCACAGCACCGTCAACTCCGAGTCGATCGAGCGGCCGCCGCCCATCGCCACGTAGCCGAAGCCGTAGCCGCGTCTGAGGACGACGTTAGCGATCGGGACCGTCGCACGCGCGAGTTCGAATGGGAGCTTCGCGGAGTGGCGAGCGATCCCCTCGCGTTCCGAGTCCGGGCCGGGCAGGATTCCGGGTACGTCGGCCAGCGTGAGGACCGGGAGCCCGTAGGCGTCGCAGATCGCCGCGAAGTGGGCCGCCTTCTCCGATGCGCCAGTATCGATGGTTCCGGCCTTGATCCGGGGGTTGTTGGCGATGACGCCGATCGGCTCCCCCTCGAGGCGAGCGAAGGCGGTAACGATGTTCCGCGCGTAGGTCGGCTTCAGTTCGAACACCGAGTCCCGGTCGACGATCCCCTCGACGATCGCGTCGATGTCGTACCCCTTTCGTGGGCTCGAGGGGATGATCTCTCGCAACCGCTCGCCGTCGACGGCCGGCGGTCGCGAGTCGGCCGTCGGCGGCTCCCGGCGAGCGTTTCGCGGCAGGTACGAGAGGAACGTCCGGATCGCGTCGAGGCAGGCCTCGTCGTCCTCGCAGGCGAGGTCGGCCATCCCGGTCTCGGTCGTCTGAAACCGCGCGCTGCCGAGTTCCTCCTTGGTGCCGTCGACGCCGAGCGCGGCTTCGACTAGCGACGGTCCGGCGACCCCCATCGTTCCCGTCCCCTCGACGATCGGGACGAAGTCCGACAGCGCCGCGAAGTTGGTCGGCGCGGCGAAAGCCGGCCCCATCATCGCCGAGACGACGGGAACCCAGCCGGAGAGAGCGGTCTGGAGCTTCGAGAAGCCGTTGTCGCCCCGGGCGAAGGGCGCGGCGTCGAGTCCCTCCTGGATGCGGTGGCCGCCGCCGTCGTGGAGCATGAGCAGCGGCAGTCCGCGGTCGAGGGCGCGCTCGGCGACCCGCGACATCTTTCGGCCACCGGCGTGGCCGATCGAACCGCCTTTGACCGTGAAGTCGGTGGCGATTAGCGCGACCGAGCGGCCGTCGATCTCTCCGTAGCCCGTCACGACGCCGTCAGAGGGGGCGTCCTCGCGCACCCAGTCGGTCGTCTCGGGCGTCGTCGGCATCGGCGACGCGAGGCGGCCGATCTCCTCGAACGTCCCCTCGTCGAGCAGGTAGTCGACGCGCTCTCTGGCGGTTAGCTTACCGAGGTCGCGCTGGCGCGCGGCGGCCTCCTCGCGCGCCTCGTCGGAGAGCGACCGCTTCGCGTCGGCGACTTCCTCGAACGGATCGTCGCTCATTCGAGACACGCCTCCCGGAGTTCGAACGTCCGCATTTCGTTCGTTCCCGTCTGTAATCCGTCTCTACCGAGCATCTCGTCGGCTTGTACGAAGCCGGGGAGTCGAATCGGGAAGTGATTGTCCGTCGCGCTCTCCTCGATCGGCCGATCGTCGAACGTGGTTGCCATTGTCTCTCTCGGACTTAGCTAACTACGTACAAGAATCTCCTAGATGCGGTAACATTGTTCTCGAGCGGAGAGACGAGCGCTAACAATAGACGTGGCGCGTCGAGAACGCGTGAGACCGCCGCATCACGTGGCAGCTCGAACGTTCCGTCTCGAGACGAACGCCGGCGGCTCCGCGGACTGGGGCAGTTCTGCGGCAGGTTCAGAACGGCGCGTCCGATTCGCCTTCCGTGTTCTCGCCCGAATCGCCGATCCACTCGAGCGCATCCGCCACCTCGTGCGTCGGCGGCGAACACGTCTGATCGCGACAGACGTACAGCGTCGGCTCGCCGTCGCGTGCCTCGCGGCCCGCCCAGATCGGGGGTTCGTCCTCGAGTCCCAGCGTCTCGAGCCACGCCTCGAGTCCGTCCTTGGTCGGCGGCCGTCGCGCGAAGAGTCGGTCGGGGTAGTACCGCGACGCGAACCCGTCGCGCCACGCATCGGGGAGTTCTTCCGCAGCGATCGTCACCTCGAGTGCGCCCGACTCGATTCGGTCGGCGGCGAGACAGAGCGTCGCGTGCTCGAGCGCGTTCGCCTCGATGGTGTTCGCGTGGGTCTCGAGGGCCGTGGCCGCGATCCCCTCGAAGTCTTCGTCGACGGCTTCGCCGTCTTCCCGAGGGATCTTTGATCCCTCGCTATCCGCAAACTCGTCGAGTGCGAGCAGCGTCTCGAGCGCCACGCCGGTCGCGGAGGGCGTCGACTGGTCGCCCAGTTCTTGGGGTCGCGTGACGAGCGACTCGCCGCTCTCGGGGGTGAAGTAGAGCGTGCCGCGCTCGGCGTCCCAGAACTCGGCCTCGATGACGCGAGCCAACTCGAGCGCGAACGCGAGGTGGTCGACGTCGCCGGTGGCCTGATAGCAGTCGAACGCGCCGCGCGCAAGGAACGCGTAGTCCTCGAGATAGCCGTCGACTTTGACGTCTCCGGCCTTATACCGCCGCGAGAGCCGCTGTTCGTCCTCGTCCCAGAGTCGATCCCGTACGAACTCGAGGGCATCGACCGCGGTCTCGGCGTACTCGTCCTCGCCGAGCACCAGCGCGGCCTCGGCGAAGGTGGAGATCAGTAGCCCGTTCCAGCCCGCGAGCACCTTCTCGTCGCGGTCAGGGCGGGGGCGCTCCTCGCGGGCCTCGAATAGCTGTTGGCGAGCCGACTCGAGTCGCTTCAGAATCTCGTGCTCTTCGAGATCGAACTGGCCGGCGAGTTCCGACACCCGCGCGACGCGATTGGGCTGGTTCCGTCCCTCGAAGTTTCCCGACTCCGTGATGTCGTAGCGCGCACAGAAGAGGGCGGCGTCGGTCTCGTTCTCGAGTATCTCGTGGACTTCCGCGGGGGTCCAGACGTAGAACGCACCCTCCTCGCGCTCGCCGGTCTCGGGGGACTCGCTCTGGGCGTCGAGCGTGCTGAAGAAACCGCCTTCGTCGTGGGTCAGCTCCCGAGTGACGAACGTCAGCGTATCCGCGACGATTTCGGCGTAGCGGTCCTCACCCGTCAGCTGGTAGCCCGCGAGAAAGGCCCGCGGAATCTCGGCGTTGTCGTACAGCATCTTCTCGAAGTGGGGGACCGTCCAGTCCCGATCGACGCAGTAGCGGTGGAAGCCGCCGCCGACGTGATCGTAGAGGCCGCCCACGGACATCGCGTCGAGGGCTTCCTCGAGCACCTCGAGATACTCCTCGCGACCGGTTCGGTCGTACGCTCGAGCGAGCACGCGCAGGCGCGAGGGCTGGGGGAACTTCTGGCCGGAGCCGAAGCCGCCGTGCTGGCGGTCGGCGCTTCGCAGCGTCGCGTCCGCGGCCGTCTCGAGGACATCGCTCGAGGGAGGCTCCGGGCTGGAACCGGCCTCGGTGCCGGCTCCCGCCGCGTCCGGAGTCTCCTCGAGTTGATCTGTCGCCGCGTCGGTCCACTGCTGTGCGCGGTGTTCCATCTCCTCGCGGTCGTCCTCGCTGTCCCAGGAGTCGGCGATGCGCTCGCAGAGGTCGAGAAAGCCGGGCTGTCCCTGCTGTCCCTCTCTGGGAAAGTACGTTCCGACGAAGAAGGGCTTCCCCTCGGGGGTGAGCCACGCCGAGAGCGGCCAGCCGCCCCGTCCGGTCACGAGCTGGCAGACGGTCATGTAGATGCTGTCGACGTCCGGACGCTCCTCGCGGTCGACCTTGATCGGGACGAAGTTCTCGTTGAGTACCTCGGCGACCGACTCGTCCTCGAAACTCTCCGCTTCCATGACGTGACACCAGTGACACGCCGAGTAGCCGATCGAGAGGAAGATCGGCACGTCGCGTTCTTTGGCGGCCTCGAGGGCCTGCTCATCCCAGGGCTGCCAGTTGACGGGGTTGTCCGCGTGCTGGCGCAGATAGGGGCTTTCCTCCTCCTCGAGCCGGTTGCGCCGGGTCGGATCGTTCATGGGCGGTCCTACGACCGACGCGGCTAAAAGCAACGGGTGATCCGGAGGCGCTCGCTCTCGCGTGTACCCGTCGAGACGCCGATCACACCTCGGAAAAGAACTGCAGTGATCGAGTTAGCCGCGATCGGTTTGACGAGGGTTTGGAGTCCCCATGTTTCCCTATTCCGTGAGCAGGCGGCGGAGCACGAGGTGGAGCACGCCGCCGTTCTCGACGTACTCGACCGCCGCGGGCGTGCCGACCTGTGCGGTCACGTCGAACTCGGTCGTCTCGCCCGCATCGTCTTCCGCGACGACGGTGAGTTCGGCGTTGGGCTCGAGTCCGTCGTCGAGGCCCTGAATATCGAACGTTTCGGTCCCGTCGAGACCGAGTTCCTCCCAGCCATCGCCGTCTTCGAACTGCAGAGGCAGGACGCCCATGCCGAGGAGGTTGTCGCGGTAGATCCGCTCGTAGCTCTGGCCGATCGTGGCGCGGATGCCCAACAGGTCGGTCCCCTTGGCCGCCCAGTCGCGACTCGAGCCGGTCCCCAGTTCCTCGCCGGCCATGACGATGAGCGGGGTGTCGTCCTCGCGGTAGCGCTCGGAGGCCTCGAAGACAGTCGTCTCCTCACCGGTCGGGTGATGAATCGTGTAGCCACCCTCCTTCCCGTCGAGCAACTGGTTTTCGATGCGGACGTTCGCGAAGGTGCCACGCATCATGACCTCGTGATTCCCGCGGCGAGAGCCGTAGGTGTTGAACTCGTAGGGTTCGACGCCGCGTTCGCTCAGCCACTGGCCGGCGGGCAGGTCCTCGCTGAACGGCCCCGCGGGGCTGATGTGGTCGGTCGTCACGGTGTCGCCGAGCGTGAGCAGACAGCGCGCATCCGCGATGTCGGAGACGCCGGGTTCCTCGAGCGGGAAGTCCTGGAAGAACGGTGGCTCGCGGATGTACGTCGACTCGTCGTCCCAGTCGTAGACTTCGCCCGTGGGCGCGTCGAGGGCCTCCCAGCGCTCGTCGCCCTCGAAGACGCTCGCGTACTTGTCTCTGAACAACTCGGCGGAGACGTTCTCGTGGATCGTCTCCTTGACCTCCTGTGGGTCCGGCCAGACGTCCTCGAGGAAGACGTCTTCGCCGTCGTCGTTCGTGCCGATCGGTTCGTTCTCGAGGTCGATGTCCATCTTGCCCGCCAGACCGTAGGCGACGACAAGCGGCGGACTGGCGAGGTAGTTCGCGCGGATCTTCGGATGGATGCGGGCTTCGAAGTTGCGGTTGCCCGAGAGGACGCTGGTCGTCCAGAGGTCGTGCTCGTCGATCGCGGCCTCGATGGGATCCGCCAGCGGGCCAGCGTTCCCGATACAGGTCGTACAGCCGTAGCCGACGACGTTGTAGCCCAGGCCCTCGAGGTCGTCGAGCAGGTCGGCCTGCTTCAGGTACTCCGTGACGACCCGGCTCCCGGGTGCGAGACTGGTCTTGACGTAGTCGGGCACGTCGAGGCCCTGCTCGAGCGCGTTGCGTGCGAGTAGGCCCGCGGCGACCATCACCGACGGGTTCGAGGTGTTCGTACAGGACGTGATCGCGCTGACGAGGACCGAACCGTGGCCGATCTCGACCTCGGTGTCGTCCTCGAGCGTGACGGGGATCTTCTCGTCGAGGCCGGGTTGGTCCGTGGCGACGAGTCCGCCGTCCCCCTCCGCAGCGCCCGAGTCAATGACACCTTCCTCCGCGAGCAGCGTCGGGAAGTGCTCGTCGAGGTCGCCCATCGGAATGCGGGCGTGGGGCTTCTTGTGACCGGCGAGGCTGGGCTCGACGGAGCTGAGGTCGAACTCGACTTCCTCGGTGAACTCCGGATCGTGCTCGCCGAAGAGACCTTGCGCCTCGAGATACTCCTTGGTCAGTTCGATGTGGTCGTCGTCGCGGCCGGTCAACTCGAGGTAGTCGAGCGTCGCGTCGTCGACCGGGAACATGCTGATCGTCGATCCCTGCTCGGGGGCCATGTTGGCGATCGTCGCGCGGTCGGCGACCGAAAGCTGGGAGACGCCGGGGCCGTAGAACTCGACGAACTTGTCGACGACGCCGACCTGGCGAAGCTTCTCGGTGATGTGGAGCACGAGGTCGGTCGCGGTCGCGCCCTCCGGCAACTCGCCGGTGAGTTTGACGCCGACGACTTCGGGCAGCGTCATGGTGATGGGCTGCCCCAGAAGGGCTGCTTCGGCCTCGATGCCACCAACACCCCAGCCGACGACGCCGATCCCGCCGATCATGGGGGTGTGGCTGTCGGTACCGACTAGCGTGTCGGGCAGGAGCCACTGTTCACCGTCTTCCTCGCGTGCGTGGACGACCTTGCCCAGGTGCTCGAGGTTGACCTGATGGACGATCCCCGTTCCCGGCGGGACAACGTTGAAGTCCTCGAAGGCCTGCTGGGCCCACTTGATCGCACGATATCGCTCTTCGTTTCGCTCGTACTCGAGTTCGACGTTCTGTTCGTAGGCGTCCTCGCTGCCGAAGTAGTCGACCTGGACGCTGTGGTCGATCACGAGGTCGCATGGGACTTCGGGTTCGACGATCGAGGGCTCCTTGCCCGCGCGATCCGCAGCCGAGCGCAGCGCCGCGAGGTCCACGACTGCGGGAACGCCGGTCAGATCCTGAAGAACGACGCGCGAGGGCTGGAAGGGGACCTCGACGTCGGGGACGTCCGGTTCCCACGAGGCCGCGTTTTCGACGTCCTCAGCCGAAATCATCTCGCCGTCGGCATTTCGGAGGACGGACTCGAGCAGCACCCGAATGCTCACGGGCAGTTTTTCGAGGTCACAGAGGCCCTGCTCCTCGAGGACCGTGAGATCGGCCATCTTGTAGGTCTCGCCGTCGTGTTCGAACTCCCGGATTGCGTCCGAGAACTGGTCGATTGCCATACGTCGCCTTCGAACCGGGGGGTATTCAAGTCCCCGAGAATTGTCTGAAGAATCATTATATGCCTTGTATGAGTGTCTATGGCACGAACTAGAGAGGCAATCGGCTCGAAAAAACGAGCCAACGCCGATAGCTGTCGAGTGGCGACTCTCGAACGGCTTGTGAGTCGGTGATCGACCCACGGCGGGCCGACCGATCGCGTGACGGCTACGTCGAGGCAGGGAACTATCGTCTCTCTACGAGGTCAGTCGAGGTTGACCTCGACCGCGCTCAGTCTCGAGTTTCGGAACCCTGCGTCTTCGGACATCGTCTCGCTGTCGCCGACGCTCAGTTCGACCTCCTCCGTGAAGAGGACCGCGAGGATACCGGCGTCGGCGTCGATGTCGTACTGGATGATGTAGCTGTCCCAGTCCGACGGATCGTCGACGACTGTCTCCTCGGTGACGTCGAAGGACTGCAGAATGTCGATCGTCGATCCCTGCTCGAGTTCACCCACGACATCGAAGTCGGCGCCGGGTATGTAGTCCTCAGTGAATATCACCACCTCTTCCTCATCGTCCTGTGTGGCCGCAGTCCCCGCGAGCGCGCCTGTCCCGAGCGCCAGCGCCCCGGCGGCGACCGTCCCTCGCTTCGCGAGCGATCGTCTCGAATCGTCGGTTGAGTCATATGGGTCGTTAGTCATGTCTCTCGTGAGCTGCCGGTAGCTATCCGCGACTGACCCGCATAAGTTACTGCGGCCGTTTCCCTGAACCAACGCGATCAATTTCTAGGTAACTGGTCGTAGATCCGCTGCACCGGTCGTTCGCCGGCGTTTCAGCCGCGGAGCCGAAATGGGCGTTGAAATAGACCGTTTTCCGTGCAACGACACGTGCTGTGTCTGACGCGGTCGTGCTCGTCGCGAGCGATCAAGGGATCGTCTGTGACGATCTGTCTGATCGACTTGTACTCCAGTGGCGTTTGCCAGTTACTTCCGATGGATTCCCTGACAGGATCGTCAACGGGGACTCGCCACTACCGGTACGCAAAAAACGGAAGGAGAAACGAAAACGGCCGGATCAGTTGCCGCCGGCACCGCCGCCGCCACCGCCATCTCCGCCGGCAGAATCGTTGTCAGCGCCGTTTCCTGCCGTGTCACCACCATCGCCGCCGTCACCACCATCGCCGCCGTCATCACCATCGCCGCCGTCACCGTCCTCAGCGCTGTTGCCGGTGGCGCCGAGCGTCGCTTCGACCATCGCCAGTTCGGTGTTACGGAACTGGCCGTCCGTACCCATCGTCTCGCTGTCGCCCTGACTGATGTCGGCTTCCTCCGTCATCAGGATGCCCATCGACGGGGAAGTTCCACCGAAGTCGTAGGTGATGATGTACGCGTCCCAGTCGTCGGGGCTGTCGAACTCGTCGGCCGCACCGGTCTCCTCGAGCAGGTCGTCTCTCGTCTGGTTGTTCAGCGCCGCCGCGACGGTGAAACCCGCACCGGGGAAGTAGTCGTCCGCGTGGACGATCACTTCGCCGTCGCCACCGTCCTGAGCGGCTGCGGTTCCAGCACCTGCAGTTCCGAGCGCCACTGCGCCTGCAGTGAGGGCTCCTTTCTTCATGAACGATCGCCGCGAGTCGTCGAATAGTCCGCTATCAGTTTCTTTTGTCATGTCTCTCACTCTGAGGCCCCTATTCGGGGTAGACGGTTCTTGGCCCAATTTTCGCATAAGTCGGGGCCATCGTTTCACCCTCTAATTCAAATTGTAAGCAACCAATTCGGCTACTGTGGCTTCTCGTGGCCTAATTCGGCGTTTTACGGGGCGGGGCGTAGACTTGTCAGCAATGATTGTTTATCGATCGCAACCGAATTCAGCGATCGGAGTTCGCTTTCGTTAAAACCCACCGCGTGTAATGTAATGAGTGACAGTTCCCAGACGATACTCACTGATGGCGGTTCCGAAATTCCAACTCGATAGCTCCGTACTCGTGCGGTTTCCTGATCGGAAGTAACGGTCCGGAACTAACTGTACAGCGAAACAAACACTTTCCTCGGACTGTCCAACGGGAAGTCAGCACCGGAAAGCCGTCACGTTCCGTGACTGTCTGCGATTCCGGCCACCGGCCCCTGACGGCTCGAACGGCGCCCCGTCCCGGTCGAGCGTGACTGCAATCGATCGGTCTCGTCGCTACTGCGGACCGCTCTGCCACACGACCACCATCCCCTTTCAAACCGTTATTACGGTGCTACGAATGCGTCAGAAACCCCGTTGCGAACTGGTTTCGTGGAGCGGTGTCGCTCACTCGCGACGGACGTACTCGAGGAAGGCGAACCCGTCCCGCTCGTCTCGGGAGACGATTTTCCACTCGGCTCGGTCCCACTCCGGAAACGACGTATCGCCGTCCGGGTCGTCGTGGACTTCGGTTACGACCAGCCGGTCGACCGCGGGCAGGAACTGTCGATAGACGGTCGCGCCGCCGGCGACGAAGATCCGGTCGGCGTCGTGGCGCTCGCGGGCGGCCGTCTCGGCCCGATCGATGGCCGACTCGAGCCCGTGGGCGACCACGGCTCCCTCGGGCGTCTCGAGGTCTCGACTCGTCAGCACGACCGTCGTTCGGCCGGGCAGCGGTTCGCCGAGGGTCTCGAGAATGCCCTCGTACGTCACTCGTCCCATGATGACGGGGTGGCCCATCGTCGCCTCTTTGAAGTGGCGGAGGTCCTCGGGGATGTGCCACGGCATGTCGCCGTCCTTCCCGATGACGCCGTTGTCGGCGACGGCGACGATCGCGACGAGTTCGTGGTCCGTCTCGAGGTCCTGCGTCGCGTCTGCCGCCGCGTTCCGGTCCCCGCTCATTCGGCCACCGAGAACTCGAGTCCGTCGTGGGACTCGTACTCCCGAAGCTCGACGTCCTCGTAGGACAGTTCGTCGATCGAGACGTCGGCGACCTCGAGCGTCGGGCGCTCGAGTGGCTCCCGCGAGAGTTGCTCGAGGAGGCCTGGGACGTGATCGAGCCGTTCGGCGCCCTCGGCCTCGGCAGGGGCCTCGGACTCGAGCCAGTCCTTGATCTTGAGGTAGTCCGCCCGCTCGTCGGCGTCGGCCAGCCGCGACTGGAGGGACTCGAGGTTGTCTGCGTACCAGTCACCACGCGCGCCGCGGCCGCAGTAGACGTGGGTGTCGACGACGGTGTGGGCGAACGTGCCCGGTTCGAAGCCGGTCTGCTGGGCGATAACTTTGGTCAGCAGCGCATAGGCCGCGATGTTGAACGGGATCCCGAGTGCGGTGTCGCCCGACCGTTGTGTGAGGTGGCAGTTCAGCTGGTCGCCCTGCACGTTGAAGACGAACGAGTAGTGACAGGGCGGCAGCGTCGAGACGGCCGCGTTCGCGGGGTGCCACGCGTTGACCACGAGTCGCCGGGAGTTCGGCGAGTCCGAGAGGGTGTCGATCACGTACTGGAGCTGATCGAAGGTCTTCCGACCGTCCGCTTCCTCGGTGACCCACTGGTGGCTCTCCGCTGGCCAGGACTCGCCCTCGAGTTGTGCGTCCTCCTCCGGAACCGGAAACCGCCGCCAAAAGCGGCCGTATGCCGTATCCAGCCGGCCGTCGTCGTCGGCCCACGCATCCCAGATCTTGGTTTCCTCGCGGAGATCGCGGATGTGTTCCTCGCCGGAGAGATACCAGCAGACCTCGTGCAGCATCGAGTTCCAGCGGTAGCCGTCCATCTCCTTGGTCGTGAGCAGGGGATACCCGTCCTGGAGATCGACCTCGTAGTGCTCGCTGAACGATGAAATCGTGTCGACGCCGGTCCGATTTGGCTTGTGGGTCCCCGTCGAAAGGACAGTGTCGACGAGCTCGAGGTACTGTTGCATTATCATCCTCATTCGGACGCGTATTTATCATCGTTACGTCCCGTCGATCGACCCGGGCCGCTACGCTAGCCACCACGAACGTGCATATTTCCGCTCGAGGAAAGAGCAACGCTTACAGGTTCGTGCGTTCCGCTTTCGACCATGCGAGAGAACGTGCTCCTGATCGGGGGTGGCGGCCGCGAACACGCCATCGCCCGCGCGCTCGAGGACAGCGAGGCAGACCTGTACGCCTGTGCCAGCAACCGAAACCCCGGTATCGCGCGAATTGCGGCCGGGTTCGAAACGCTCGAGACGACGAATCCGGAGGCCGTCGTCGACTACGCCGAGGCGGTCGACGCGACCATCGCCGTCATCGGCCCCGAAGCACCCCTCGAAGTCGGCCTCGCGGACGCACTCGAGGCCGCGGGAGTCTACCCGTTCGGCCCGAAAGAAGCCGACGCACGCATCGAGACGGACAAGGCCTTCCAGCGGGAGTTCATGCAGGAGAACGACATTCCGGGCTGTCCGGACTTCGAGACGTTCGACGACATGGAGGCAGCCTGCGACTACATCGACGAGTACGACGGCGACCTCGCGATCAAACCGGTCGGCCTCACCGGCGGCAAGGGCGTCAAAGTCATCGGCGATCAGGTCACTGCCGAGGAGGGTAAAGAGTACATCCGCGACGCCGGCTACGACCGGATCGTCCTCGAGGAACGACTGATCGGCGAGGAGTTCACCGTTCAGGCGTTCGTCGCCAACGGCGAGTTCCATACCGCACCCGCGGTGCAGGACCACAAGCGCGCCTACGAGGGCGACGAAGGGCCGAACACTGGCGGCATGGGGAGCTATACCGACGCGACGGACGAACTGCCGTTCATGACCGAAGACGATTACGACGAGGCGGTCTCGATCATCGAGGCTACCGTCGACGCCCTCGACGACTATCGGGGCATCCTCTACGGCCAGTTCATGCTGACCGAGACCGGTCCCCGCGTCGTCGAGTTCAACGCCCGCTTTGGCGACCCCGAGGCGATGAACACGCTGCCGGTGCTCGAGACCGACTTCCTCGAGATTCTGACCGCCGCTCGGAACGGCAACGCGCCACCGGAACTGGACTTTGCCGAGCAGGCGACGGTTTGCAAGTACGCTGTCCCGGACGGCTATCCGACGGACCCCGAGGCCGGCGCGAAGGTGCAGGTCGACGAGGAGAGTGCCGGCGACGCGTTGCTCTACTACGCGAGTGTAGACGAGCGTGACGACGGTATCTATACGACCACCTCCCGATCGTTCGCGCTGGTCGGCGTCGCCGACTCGATCAGCGAGGCCGAGGAAATCGCCGAAGACGCGCTCGCCGTCGCCGGCGAGGAGGGGCTGCGCGTTCGCCACGACATCGGCAAAGCGGATCTCATTCAGCGCCGGATCGATCACATGACCGAACTCCGCGGCGAGTAGGGCCGATGATTCGATAGTCGCGGCACGTCTCGTCCAGTTCGACCGGTCGACTCGTCGACTTCACCGGATCACATTATGAATATGACATTTCGGAGCGGTTATACGATTTCGAACGAGAGCCGTATCCGTGCTCGTTGACTGCTTCGCGAGACGGGTCCGGCGTCGTCCGCTCGTCGCATTCGTACTGATCACGTTCGCGTGGTCGTGGACGATCGACGTGATCGCCTTCGCGTTCTTCGGCTACGCCACCGAGCTGGTAAGCCTCCCTCGTACCTGGGGCCCACTCGTCGGAGCGACGGTCGTCGTCGCCGCGAGCGATCGCGACCTTCGGCAGTGGTTCGCGGATAGAACCGCGTGGAACGTCGGTCTGCGGTGGTATCTCCTGGCGCTCACCGTTCCCTTTGCCCTCAATGAACTCCACACCCTCGTTGCGATCCTCTCCGGCGCGTCGGTCTCGATCTCGACGACCCGGCTGTTGCTGATCGCGGGACAACTCGTCGGCGTGACGCTCCTCGCAGGCGGGCTCGAGGAGTTCGGTTGGCGCGGCTTCGCACACCCCCGACTGCAAGCGCGAACCTCGACACTCGTCGCTGGCGTGACCGTCGGCCTGCTGTGGGTCGCGTGGCACCTGCCGCTATTTTATGCGGGTCTCACCGGCTACGACATTGCGTCCCTTCCGCGGTACGTCACATGGGTCGTTCCGGTTTCGGTCGCACTCGGGTACCTGTTCACTGCCGCGGAGAGAAGCGTCCTTCCGGCCATGCTCGCCCACGGTGCAATCAATCAGCCCCGACTGTTCGAAACGGCGGGGAAACGGTCTCTCAGTCGATCTATCCGACCGCCTGGTGGCTGATCGTCACGGCGATCGTCGTCATCTGTGAAATCCGGACGCGAACGGCCGAAACAGCCGGCTCTTCGACCTCGTGATGAGCGGTCATCGTACCGGCGACTACGTCGACGGGTGATTCGCTGCGACGTCGTCGATCGTCTCGAGCAACAGTCCCGCACCCAGTTCGATCTCCCGCTCAGTGACGTCGAGCGGCGGCAGCAACCTGAGCGTCTTGTAGCCACAGCCGAGGGTCAACAGCCCCCGTTTGAACGTACCCTCGAGCACCGCATCCCGGCGAGCCTTGGTATCGAACTCGACGGCGAGCATCAGTCCGCGGCCGCGCACGTCGATCGCGCCGGGTGCGTCGCCGTCGGTAATGGCGTCCTCGAGTCGCGTCCGGAACTGCGCGCCTCGCTCGCGGACGTTCGCGAGCAGGTCGTCCTCGTGGATGGTATCGATCGTGAGCACGCCCTGCATGGCGGCGACGATATCGCCCGCACCCCAGGTCGAGGAGAGTCGACTCTTCTCCCGCGGGAAGACGTCCGAGCGCGAGATCGTTGCGCCCACCCGAAGCCCCTTCCCGCTCGTAATGACGTCCGGCGTGAGATCGAGGTGGTCGACGGCCCACAGTTCGCCCGTCCGTCCCAATCCGGACTGGATCTCGTCGGCAACGATCCGGAGATCATACTCCTCGCGCAGCGCCTCGAGGTCGCGGGCGAACGCAGGATGGGCCACTCGATAGCCGCCCTCGCCCTGAATCGACTCGAGGATGAGGTAGGCGACTTCCTCGGGATCGACGACACCGCGCTCGGGGTGGAGCGCGTCGGCGACGACGTTCCCGCCGGGGCCGTCGGTCCGCCAGCGGGTTTCGTATGCCTCGTCGGTGTCGGGATACGGGACGCTGACGACGCCGGGGATTTCGGGAAAGCCGCTCCGGTGGACGGCCTTCGAGCGGTTGAGCGAGAGCGCGCCGAGCGTTCGGCCGTGGAATGCGCCGTCGAACGTGATCGCGCGGTGGCCGCCCGCGGCGTAGCAGATTTTGATGGCGTTTTCGACGGCCTCCGCGCCGGAGTTCGAGAGAAAGACCCGGTCCATGTCGTAGTGGTCGGTCATCGCGACCAGTCGATCCATCAATTGCGTCGGCCCGGGAAAGTCAGGGTTATCGGGTTGGCCGCCGCCGCTGACGTAGAAGTCCTGACCCGCGATTTTGAGCGGATCGACGGGATCGAACGCGCGGAGTTTCTCGCGGATCGTCGGATTGTTGTAGCCAAGCGGCGCGGCGGCGACGTGACTCGTGAAATCGAGCAGGACGTTACCGTCGACGTCGGTGCAGAACGGGCCGATGGCCTCGCCGCCCGCGTCCCAGACGAACTCGTAGACGTACGTGCTCGGGGCGGCGAACCGATGGTGGTAGTCGACCCATTCGCGGGCCCGGTCGCCGGGAATGGTCTCTACCCGCGGTTCCGCCGTTGCTCGGTCCATACGACACTTACGACCGGCATCGGGTAAAGTTACTGACCGCTATACGGTGATGGATGAATCGCTATACGACGACGAGCACCGACGCGAGCGCGCCGCCGATCAGCAGGATCGTACTGTAGATGGCAACTCGGTTCCGGAAGCCGTCGTTCGTCGACGTCGCCGCCAGCAGTGCCTTGACCACGATGCTCGAGACCGTCGCGAGCAAAATAGCGATCGTCGCCTCGGCGGCCCCCAGTTGCCCGCCACGGTAGAGGACGACCGCCGACGTGGTCGCGCCGGCACTCGAGACGAACCCGCTCGCGACCGCGGTCGCGTAGAAGCCCAGCGTGCCGAACCACGTCTCCGCCAGCGAGCCGAACACGAGGACAACGAGGAAGACGGCCCCGAAGCCGAGCGCGTTTTGCAGTGAAAACGGGCTCTCGAGTTCCATCGGACCGGACTCACTCCAGTCGGCGGTGAGCGCGGCGATGGCGAACGCGAGGACGATGACGGCCCCGAGCGGAACGATCGCCTCGAGGAGGATCTCGGAGCCGCTTCCAGCGGTAAAGCCGACCGCGATCGCGAGGTTTCGCGCGGCCATCGCGGCGTTCGCGAGCAAGATGGCAGCGACGGCGTAGGAGGACGCCTCGGGCCGCTGATTGACGTGATCGAGCATCGTCCCGACGACCGCCGTCGAGGAGGCCAGCCCGCCGAAGAAGCCGGTGATCGCGATACCGCGACCGCCGTAGGTGGAGACGATCGCATAGTTGGCGATCCCGATTCCCGCCACGGCCACGACCATCAGCCAGATGACCTGCGGCTCGAGCGGGATCGCCAGCCCGGCGAACTCGACGGTCGTCTCAGCAGGGAGAATCGGGTAGATGACGAACGCGAGGATGGCGAACTCGGTCGTCGAGCGCATCTCCTGATGGGAGAGCCCCCACGCGAACTCGTGGAGCTCTCGCTTCAAGACGAGCAACAGCGACGAGAGGACGGCGACGGTGACCCCCTCGAGAATGAAGCCGACGGTGACCAGCGCGCCGACCCCGTAGGCGACGAGCATCGAGACCGACGTCGTCAGCGAGAGCCCGGCGTCGTCCTCGCTCATGAGGCCCTGGATTGCGAGTAACACGCCCTGGACGATCACGAGCACGCCGCCGAGCACCAGGAGGCTCTCCCCGATGACGCCCTCGGTTTCGACGACGAGGACGGTAAAGACGGCGGCGAGCAGGCTGATCAGCGAGAACGTTCGGATCCCGGCGGACTTCTGGGACCACTCGCGTTCGAGCCCGAGAAACATCCCCAGCGCGCCGGCCAGCGCGATCCGAACGACCGTCTCCTCGAGCGGCGCGTCGGCGACCTGCAGCGCGACCTCGTTCACTCCTGATCGTTCACCGTGATCGTATATAAGCGACCTGCCGACTGTGGGACGTGTCAACCGGCGGATCCGACGCCGTGAACCGACGGGGAGCGACGCGGCGACGGTGTCGTCAATCGGACGAACCGAGAACAGACGGGGGACGACGATACGATACTGATGGCTCTCTGTTATACAATCGGACGTTTCGGACGGCGATCATGGGAGCGACCGAACGGGGCGACCGCGATACAGCTCGACGTACTGCTACAGCTCGACGTACTGTGTCTCCCACTCGCGGCGGGCTTCGAGTTCGCGGCGACCGCGGCGGGTGAGCGTGTAGAAGTTCGTTCGACGATCTCGGCGGCCCTTTTCGACGAGCCCCTTGTCGACGAGGGTGTCGAGATTGGGATAGAGCCGACCGTGATGGATCTCCTTCTCGTAGTACTGTTCGAGTTCATCTTTGATCGCCAGTCCGTGGGGTTCGTCCTCGCCAGCGATGACATAGAGCAAGTCACGCTGAAATCCTGTCAGGTCGTACATTGGGAAAGTACCAATCGTACTTACTGTCGAATTTTAATAAGGCTATCGGGTTGTTACGAGCGAAAGCAGGCTATTACCAGCGAGACGCCTCGTTTCGTGCGAGAGATATCCATAACGCCCGTGACGAATCATCCGATGAATCTCCCATAATTCGGGGTTCATGTTTACAGTACATGCATTTTGTTTCGGTACGATTATACTGCACACAGACGTTGGTATCAGGTTCCACTGAGAGCGATTAGAACGAAGTTTCGCCACTACGTGGTACGGTATCTGAAACAGGAAAGCAGATCGCGTGACGGAAAAATGTCACGCGATCGCTTGCCGCCCTGAATTGGTCCCCGCTGACGCTTCGGCCCTCCAAGCGAAGCGTCACGTAGAAGATTTTGTTGTGTGTACTTAAATGTAACGACAACGATTGACATCCTCCCTGCCCTGAATGGGGGGATTTCTCCTCGATTATTTGCCTTTGCGGTCAGATCTCCCGACCCCGACGCCTTCAGATGTGTTCCTCTTCCAGTACCCAACCCAGCGCCCGTTTATAGTAGGTAAACATCTGTTCGACGCCGTCGTGTCGCATCTCGTCGCTCTCGAGGTGCTCTTTGATGAACTCGTATTGCTCTCGGACTTCTTCTTCGTCGCGCATACCCGTCACTATCGGCCGGCGAGACAAAAAACCGCCACACGTCGTCCGGTGGTATCTCGAGTGGCTCGAGGCGTTCCACAGCGGGTGGGCCGGGTGACCGCACTGTTTCGTCACGAAACCGAGCGTTCCGTTGCGAAACGGTTGCAAACGGGTTGCAGCCAGCGGGAACCGTCGCTCGGTGTGCCGTCGGTCGGGATCCGGAGATCGGTCGAGTGCGTTGTAGCGATCGTCGGCAACCGAAACGAGCGACCGTTGCAATCGATACACGAACCGCGCCGACCGACGGTATCACCGACGCAGAGGGGGATTTCGGCAGCATTCGTTCGTGGCACTGGTCGACACGACGGGTCGCGACGGGAGGGGACAGGGCTCCCGACAGAGACCAGCGGAAACCGGTTAGTTGCCGGTCCCGTTCGTCTCGTTGTCTCCAGTGTCGGTCTCGTTGCCCGACTCGGATTCGTTGCCGGTCGTGTCGCCCTCGCCGAGCGTCAACGTAACTTCCTCGTCGTCGCCGTCGATTTCGACGTCGTCTTCGGTCTCCTCACCCTCGTTTTCTGCGGTGACGGTGTACTCGCCGTCCTCGAGTTCCTCGAATTCGACCTCGCCGTTCTCGTCGGTCTCGTCTTCCATCGGGAAGCTCTGACCGATGTCCGTCGCACCACCGTCGGTCGTGGTTTCGTTGTCCGATTCGTTGCCGATTCCACCATCGGACTCGTTGCCGATTCCGTCGGTCGATGTCTCGTTGTCCGATTCGTTACCGGTGGTGCCCTCACCTCCGCCGGTCATCCCGGCTTGCTCGAGGGTGACGGTCGCGCCTTCGACCGGTCCCTGGTCGTTTTCGACGGTCACGGTCAGCGCGTACGTTTCGTCGTCGCCGGTTTCGTCCCCCGACTCGTTCTCGGATCCGTCTTCCGGGTCGTCCTCCGATTCGTCCCCGCCGGGACCGCTGTCGGCACAGCCGGCCAGTGCAATCGCACTCGCTGTTCCTGCCGCGGTCACGAACGATCGTCGGGTTAGTCTGTTGCGAGACATAAATCTGGATAGAACGTTCCGGCTGGTTTCGATGTGGTCTGCTCCTGCATCCCGTTAATACCCTATTGAGAGACACTATATTGTCGATTTCAGTCATCTATATCGGGACCGTCACGGTGCAAACAACATCCGAGATACACGGCGCTCAGGAGCGAGACTGGACGGTCGGACGGCCGATTTCGAAGCCCAACAGCGAATTATGGTTTAAAACTGATAATTCGAGTGAACGGCGTCACTGTCTCGTATTCACCGAGTGCCATCTCCGTCGGCTCGAGGCGGACGATCGAGGCCTCGGTCGACGCGGTGATGTCGTCACCGGTTCGGGTTCGGTGGCCCTTTTTGTGCGCCGGTCGTAGTGACACGCATGAAAATCCGGGGCGAGCGCGAGTGCACGGAGTGTGAGACTCGCTGGTCGTACTACGAGACCGGCAGCGTGGGCTGTCCTGCCTGCGGGAGTCTGCGCAGCGTCGGGGTCGACGAACGTACCGAACACACCGACATGCAGGTGGCGTTCGATCTCACACCCGTTCGGAACGCGATCGACGAGATCGGAACCGACGACCTTGCCGAGCGGGCCCGTGATCGCTGTCGCGAGTACGTGCGCCGCCGCGGATTCGTCAACGCCGGCACCCTTCGGGAGCTCGACGACACCTATCTCGCCGCGATCGAACTGCTCCACGTCGCCGACATCGTCGCGCGCGAGATTCGCCTCGAGGACCGCGAGGAACTGTACTTCCTCTCGCTGCTCCGAGACGCCGATCAGAGCGAGCGCCCGCCCGCCGAGGACGTCCCGCGATCACTGCGGGCGGCCCGCGGGCTCGCGTACGCGAACGCCGTCCGGGAGTACCGCCGCGACGTCCGGACCTGGGCCGACGACCGGGAACTGACCGCGAGCGAACGGAGCGCGCTCGAGACCCTCGGCGAACACGTCACGCGCATCCGGATGCTCGACGGCGACGTCGATCCGCGGACCGCCGAACGACTCGTCACGGCGACGCGCGACCTGGCAAATGGCCTCCGCGGCGACGAGCTCGCGCTCTCGCAGGCCCAAGAGCGACTGGACGGCCTCGAGTAATTCGACCGTCCGCAGTGCTCGAGGCCCTCGAATCGTGGTCGACGGGTTCGGCCCCGGCAGCGAACTGCTCACAACCGTTCTTGCGGTGAGACGCTTGGCAGCTCCGTGAGCCGGTTCCGGTTGGTGCCAGCTTCGCGTACTATATCGACTCTTCGGGACGAGCCGAGAGCGCGAACACACGCTCGACGCCGTCGGGACAACCGTCTGGCACCACTGCGACGGCGACCACACCGTCGCCGAAATCGCGGCGGTCGTCGCCGACACGCACGACGACGAGCGCGTCGAACCCGTCGACGAGACCCTCGCTCACTTCCTCATGCAACTCGAGGAGCGCAGGCTGATTCGGTTCGAGAACGAGTGACAACTACCGATCCACCGAATCGAACCGGGCGGAGAACGGGGTGCGGCCGGCCGCCGCTCGTGATAGAACGAGTGTCTCGAGGGATGGCTGCGCGGGCAGATCAGGGCAACTCGACGGCGACGTCTTCCTGCAGGCTCGCGGCTTTGACCGTATTGTAGAGCAACATCGCGCGGGTCATCGGGCCGACGCCGCCGGGGACGGGCGTGATCGCGCTGGCCTTCTCCTTCGCGCTCTCGAATTCGACGTCGCCGACGAGTTCGTACCCCTTCTCGTTGTCAGCGTCGACCCGGTTGACGCCAACGTCGATGACGACCGTGCCGTCCTCGAGCATCGAGCCGTCGATGAGTTCGGGGACGCCCACGGCCGCAACCACGATGTCCGCACTGCGAGTCTTTGCGGCAAGATCGTCGGTTCGGGAGTGACAGACGGTCACCGTCGCGTTGCCGTCCTCGGCCTTCTGGATCAACAGATTTGCGAGGGGCTTGCCGACGATATCCGAGCGGCCGACGATGGTCACGTCTTTTCCCTCGGGATCGATGTCGGCGGACTCGAGCAATTTCTGTACCCCGTGTGGCGTACAGGGCCGGAAGCGAGCGTCACCGGCGACCAGTCGGCCGACGTTCTCCGGATGAAAGCCGTCGACGTCTTTGATCGGGTCGACGCGACGGATCACGTTGCGGTAGTCGACATGGTCCGGGACGGGTGCCTGGACGATGTAGCCGTGGATGTCGTCGTTGTCGTTGAGATTTGCGATGGTGTCGAACAGTTCCTCGGGCGGCGCGTCCCCGTCGACGTCGACGTGGTGGCTCTCGATGCCGACCTCCTCGCAGTCACGTTGTTTCATGTTCACGTAGGTCTGGCTCGCGGGGTCGTCGCCCATCAGCACGGTCGCCAGGCCCGGTCGCGAACCCGCGTCTGCGAGGGTCTCGATTGCATCGGTCAGATCGTCCCGAATATCGCTCGCGACGGCGTTGCCGTCGATGATCTCGGTCATTACTCGAGTGGGCGACCGCGAGGCCCATTAATCCCCGGATTCGTGCGCAGAATCGGTCCAGAAACGGAACCAATATACACGTTTGTGTATATGTCTATCTTAGAACCGCTCGTCGAGGAACGCTCTGATCGAATCGTTGACCGGCCCTGCTTGCTCGAGGTTCGAGGAATGACCCGCCGCCGGAATGCGCTCCATCTCGGCGTCGGGTAGCTCCTCGAGCATCGGCTCGGCCCGCGATGGCGGGAGCGTCGAATCCTCTTCGCCGTGGACGATGAGCGTCGGGACATCGATCTCAGAGAGTCGATCGGTCACGTCCGCCCGGCCGAGCCACGAGTTGAGTTCGTGGTAGACGGCCTTCCCGGGATAGGTCGCCCAGCGATCGACCCACGTCTCGACGAGTTCGCGGTTTTCCTCGAGCGTCGTCTCGCCGAACAGTTCGGCCGTCGACCCCTCCGCGATCTCGCGGGGCATCGGCTCGAGCACGTCCTCGTAGGGCTCCACGAGCGCGCTGTACTCCGCGCGCTCTTCGTCGGGATGGGGGGCAGCTATCGAGTCGATCAGGACGAGGCCGTCGACGCGCTCCGGGTACTCGAGGGCGAATCGCAGCCCCATGAAGCCGCCCATCGACATGCCGGCGATGACGGCGCTTTCCTCGCCGATTCCGTCAAGTAGCGCATCACAGTCGTCGACCAGATCCCACAGGTCGTAGCCCGGCGCGTACCGATCCGTTCGCGCCCGCAGATCGTAGGCGACGGCCCGATACTCGTCTCGCAGGGCCTCGAGTTGGGGCGCGAACATCGTCCGATCCATCAGCGTTCCGTGCGCGAAGACGACGGGCTGGCCCTCGCCGACGTCGGTTGTCAGCGCGTCCGTTCTGGTCCGGTACATCTCCGTGGCCGTCTCGTCTTCCATGCGATTCGGTAACGGGAACCGTTATGAAAAAGGTATGTCATGCGGAAGCGAGCGAACCGTCTCACTGGATACCGGTGTCAGAGCCGGGCCAGTCGCTCGAGCAACCGGTCGTCGTCCAGAATGGGTACGTCGGGCGCTCGGACAGTGGAGGCGGTACGGCGAGCCGGCGGAAACGCCGCGTGTCGGCGAGTGACAGGCGACGGTGCAGGCGCTCGGAGCGCGAATCGAGCACTGAGTCGAAGCGTACGTTCTTCCCATCCGGGCTCTACGAAACGATCATGGCTTCGAGATCGACGACACGCGATTCGGTATCCTCCCTCTCGCCGGTCGTCGGTTTCGGTCTCGTCGTGGCGATCACGCTGGCCGCGGTGATCGCTGTCGGTTTACTTGCAGTTGTATTAGTCGGCTAGGAACCACCCGAGATACTCGAGGTCGTGACGCGACCGACCGTTCCGAACGGCCGCCGACCGCGATGGAGAAAGACGAGCGAGTCAGTGATCGTACCCGACAGAATGCGTCGAGCCGACTGCCTGCCCGCCGGCTCTCCTATTCGTACAGCGGGTTCTCGTCGCACAGCGTCGCGACGGACTCGCGAACGTCCTCGATAACGGCCTCGTCCTCGGGGGCATCAATGACGCGGGCGATCAGGTCGCCGACCGTGCGGCAGTCGTCCTCGTCGAAGCCGCGCGTGGTCAGCGCCGGCGTGCCGGCGCGGATCCCGCTCGGGTTGAACGGCGAGCGGGTCTCGCCGGGTACCGTGTTTCCGTTGAGGACGATGCCAGCCTCCTCGAGCGCCTCCTCGGCGTCGCCGCCGGTCGTGTCGGGGTGGCTCTCGCGCAGGTCGACGAGCACGAGGTGGTTGTCGGTGCCCTCCGAGACCAGCGAGAGGCCGTTCTCGGAGAGGCTCTCGCCGAGCGCTTTCGCATTCGCGACCGTCTGCTCGGCGTAGTCTTCGAACGCTGGCTCGAGGGCTTCCTTGAAGCCGACAGCCTTGCCGGCGATGTTGTGCATGAGCGGACCGCCCTGCCCGCCGGGGAAGACGGCGGCGTCGATGTCGTCGGCGTACTGCTCGTCGCACATGACGATGCCGCCGCGGCCGGAGCGGATGGTCTTGTGGGTCGAGCCGGTGACGAAGTCGGCGATACCGACCGGCGACGGGTGGACGCCAGCGGCCACGAGGCCGGTGATGTGGGCGATGTCCGCGAGGTGGAGCGCGTCGACGTCGTCGGCGGCATCCTGAATGCGCTCCCACTCGATCTCGCGGGGGTATGCGGAGTAGCCCGAGACGATGATGTCGGGGTCGAACTCGGCGGCGTGGTCGGCGAGATCGTCGTAGTCGAGGTAGCCCGTTTCGGGGTCGACCTCGTATTGCTCGACCTCGTAGAGCTGGCCCGTGAAGTTCGCTGGGTGGCCGTGGCTGAGGTGGCCGCCGTGGTTGAGATCCAGCGAGAGGATCTTGTCGCCGGGTTCGCACATTGCGAAGTAGACGGCCTGGTTGGCCTGGGTGCCCGAGTGGGGCTGGACGTTGACGTGTTCCGCGCCGAACAGCTCCGTCGCGCGGTCGATTGCCAACTCCTCGACCTCGTCGGCGAACTCGCAGCCGCCATAGTAGCGCTCGCCGGGATAGCCCTCGGCGTACTTGTTCGTCAGGGCGCTTCCCTGCGCGTCGATGACAGCCTCGCTGGCGTGGTTCTCACTGGCGATCATCTGTAACGTCTCTCGCTGACGGTCTACCTCGCCCTCGAGCGCGTCGGCGACGGCGGGATCGACGTCCCGAACCTGGTCGTGGTTCATGTTCGAAGTGCGGTCTGGCGGCTGTATAAGTGTACCCTTCCCCGGCAAATCGAGCCACTACCGGCGGTCCACGACACGACGGATCCGAACGGTTATTGGCAATAGTTTGGTACTCGGTGACGCCCCGATACAACTAACTTGCCGGAGTGACATTCAGCCAACCGAATGATCGAGTGGGCGGTAAACGGCGACACCCTCCACGCCACCGACGCCGACAACGCGGAGCTGACGGTCGACGGATCCGACCTCGCCGTCGATACCTCCGATGTCGATATCCCGCGCCCGGTCGACGAGACGGTTGTCGTGACGACTGACGAACTTCGGTTCCCGCACGCGGTGGTGTACGCGTTCTCGCTTGGCCTCGACGAACAGTACGAGCTCGATCCCGCCGGCGAGCCGCTCGCGTTGTCGCCCGACGAGTACGTCGTCGACATCGATACGGAGATCAAAGCGTACCTGCGTTTTTCCGGCGCGGTGCGGATCGAAAAGACCGACGACTACGAGGAGATCGTCGTCTCCTTTCCGAACCGAACCCGCGTTATTCTCGGCTTCCGCTGTCGTCACGAGTTTCCCGCGGGGACGATCACCGTCCCCGACTCCCCGTCGGCCGTCGCCGACGCGATCACGCACATGGCCGCCTCACAGAAGACGGACAATCCAGACCGTTCGTACCCGACGCTTCGGGGCCACCCGTCCCTGATCGAACGCGGCGATACCCTCGATATTTCCGACTGCATCCGGTCTGACACGCCCGATCACGGGATCGAACTGGTTGTCCCTCCCGACTACGAGTCGCTGTTCGTCACCGCCCCGCTGGCGTACTACCTTCAGGCGACGGTCCGCACGACCGATGACGCGCTCGGCCGCCGAACAGGTTCGGGCACCGTCCGACCGCGTCTCCGACTCGTCGACCGCGCGATCGAGACGGAGCTCTCGCCGATGCCCGACCTCGAGCGCGACGTCGAGCGGCTGCTCCGGAAGACGTTCTTTCTCGACTGTCTCGTCCGCAACGCTGGCCCCTACGCGACGACCCTCTCGGAGCTCAGCCTGCTCGAAGCCCTCGAGATCGACGCCGAGACGCTGTACGAGGCGTCGCCACAGGATCGGCTGGCGACCTACCTCGACGTGCCCTACGCGGCGATCAAGCATCGGCTCCCGGAGTGGCACCTCTCGACGTACGTCGCGCCCGAGTACCAGAGCGTCGAAACGATCCCGTTCTTGCTCGATCGACTGAGCATGATCTATACCCCCCGGACATCCGAACTCGAGGGGCGAGAGCTGGTCGAACGCTCGCTCGAGGATTTCTATCGGGGCGACGATTCGGACCGCGAGTGGACGAAGCGCCGTTACGGATCCGATGCGACCAGAGCGAGCACTGGGCGGGTCGCGTCGGTGGACATCGTCAAACCCGACCTCCGGAGCGGTCGAACCCACGGCTGGCTCGCCGACGGCGTTCCGATCGACGTCTTCAAATCCGCGCCAGCGGCCTACCGCAACCGCCTCGAGTTCCTCGAGCGAGAGAGTGATTCGACCGCCATCTGCGTCGTCCTCAACGATCCGGAGATGGCCGGCGAACACGACCACGTCGCCGAGATCTATCGCCAGCGTTCCGAGGAGCTGACGATGGACATCACCGTCGAGGAGTCCCTCGAAACGGCCGCCCTCGCCCGCCTCCTCGAGGACGATCACGACTTCGTCCACTACATCGGCCACTGCGAAACCGGCGGGCTGTGCTGTCCGGACGGGACGCTCGCGGCCTCGAGCCTCGATCGCTGTCGCGCGCAAACGTTTTTCCTCAACGCCTGTGGCTCCTTCTACGAGGGGCGAGCGCTGATCGAGAAGGGCAGCGTCGCCGGCGCAGTCACGGTCACCAAGGTCCTGAACGACCACGCCGTCAAGGTCGGCTCGACGTTCGCCAAACTGCTGGTCCACGGCTTCAGCATCGAACGGGCGATGGGACTCGCACGCCGGCGTATCATGATGGGCAAAGACTACGCCGTCGTCGGCGACGGCACGCACTCGCTCACGCAAGGCGAACACGAGCCACCGACGACCGTGACGCTCGAGGAACTCGCGGACGAGGGCGACGAGGAGTATCTGCTGGGCGTCGACTGTTACTCGACGCGAGCGACCGGGTCGTACTACTACCCGCACACCGAGACCAACGAGTACGCCTATCTCTGCGGGAACGAATCGACGTTCAGGTTGACCGCGTCGGAACTCGTAACGATGCTCAAAGAGACCGAAGCGTCCGTGATATACGACGGGGACATCTACTGGTCGAAAGAGCTGTGGCCCCGGTTCGATCAGTGAGTGATCCTACGGTCCGCCGTACGTACTGACACGTTTCGCCCGCATCGTGACGTGCTGCGACGATGCGTCGGTTTGCAGTTCGGTTCGTGCCCAGTCGACTAGCTCGCGTGTGATCGACCGCGGTTGGCTGTCTCGAACACCCATACGATATCGTAATAACACGTTCCCGGTATATAATTATTGTTAGTATTCAAACATCCTTCTCCCACCCGTACTATCATCTCACTGTCTCGTCCATCGCTGACCGAGTCTCCAACGCTGTAAGTGTCACCGGGGTCTCATCGGCGAACTAACGGGTTATGGGACAAAAATTACCGGTTCTTGGGGGAGACGAGAAGTTCTGCTGTGCGAACGGCCACCAAAATTAAGTGCTACGGTCCCGATTACTTCTGTATAGGCATGACTTCGAATTTACTCAACCACCAGATTGACGATATCCTCGAGTCGGTTCTCGAGGAGGCGAGCGGCGACGTATACATGGTCAACCCGTCTCGTGAAGCGATCGAAGAGTTCGTTTCCGTCGCGACGGCGTTCGACAGCGACCTGCCGTCGGTACACATGCTCGCCGACGAACGGACGCTGAAAGAGATCATGGACGACTTCATCGTCGCCTCGAACGCGGCCGACCTCATCAGCGAGGGCGCGCTCTCGCTGCGGACGCTCAAGCAGGCTCCCGAAAACTCGCTGCTTGTCACCGACGACCGCGTCGTCGCCGTCGTCCACGCCGACGACCGTGTCGGCGGGCTCATCACCGACGACGAGAGCTTCGTCACAGACACCTACGACACCTATGCGGCCCGCTGGGAGGACGCATCCGACTTCAACCTCCGGACGCCCCCGATCACGGACGTCCGCGAAACCCTCGCCGACGAGATCAGTCCGGAAGCCGAGGCCGACTTCGCGTCGATCCTCGACTCGCTCGAGACCGCTCGCGGCGACGGCGACGGCCTCGACGAAGTCACCATTTCGCTGCTCGTTGCGGCCAAGAACGAGGCGCTGCTCTACGACATCAGCAAATGGGGCGAGGACGTCGGGATCGCCTCCAAGGCGACGTTCTCCCGAACGAAGACCAAGCTCGAGGATATGGGCCTGATCGACACCGAGAAGGTCCCGATCGATGTCGGCCGACCGCGTCTGCGCCTCAAGATCGGCGACGAGCGACTCAGCGAGGCCGACAACGGCCAGCTCGCCACCGTAGCCCAATCCATTCTCAACTAGAACCGAAATTTTACTCTGCGTTCTGGCGGACTGACGACAGCGTAGCTGTCGCACAGTCCGCCGTCACTCGGTAAAATTTCGATCAAAAGCACTCCTCCTTCCGTTCGTTCGTCCTTAGTCCTCACTCACATCAGTCGTCGGCCCGCTCGCTCAGCCGGTCTCACGGCCTTCGGCCGTTCGACTTCTCGCGGCGCATAGCGCCGCGCACGGCTTCGCTCGCGGTCGAAATCGTTCAACTGCCTGCCCTTCCCCGAGTCCCGCGCCCTCACGTTCGGCGCGGTCCCGGCCATGTAATTGTATACTCGCTTCAATAGCGGATTGGGAGTCAGTTCCGGCGGGGCGCACGGTCGGCAGATACATATCCGCCGTGACTGTAGTGTCGGCTCAGTGTGACGATGGACACCCGCCAGCTCTATGTCGCCGGTCTCGGACTGGGACTGATCGGAAGTCTCGTGACTGTCGTCAGCCTTGTACTCGCGGAGTTCGTGACCAACGCGGTTATCGGGCTCGGAACGACGTTTACCTTCGCGCTCGGTCTTAAAAACATCTTCACGAGGGAGGATTTCGATCGCGAGCATTCGTTGATTTACCGCGTCGTCAACTGTGGCGGTGCCGTCATCGTGGTCGCCCTCGGTCTCCTGATGCTCACAATCGGTATCGTGTCTTTCAGGACGTTCGTGTGACGCATATCTCGTCATCGGTCGACTGCGTCACTCTCGTCTGCTACGACTTAGCTACGGTTTGGAACTGCCGAGCACTCCCTCAGCGATCGAATTCAGTATTCGATCGGTCGGTCGCCACATGGCGCAAACCCCAAGTCGACGCCGTGAGAGGATTCGAATATGTACGAAGCCGTCTACGCCCACCCTGACGGGAAGAGCACGGTCGCCAGATTCGCGAAACGGGCGGCCGACTACGGCTTCGAGGGCGTGGTCGTGCGCAATCACGCCGACGCTCGAGCGGCGTACGACCCCGAGCGGATCCGCGAGGAGTACGGCATCGACGTGGTCGAGGGGGTCGAGATCCGCGCCGACGATCGACAACAGGCCAGCGGCGCGGTCGGAAATCATCGGACCACCGAAACCATCGTCGGGATCCACGGCGGCACGAACGCGCTGAACCGATTCGCCGTCGAACAGTCGAAGGTCGACGTGCTCGCGCATCCGATGGCCGGCAACGGGGATGTCAACCACGTGCTCGTGAAAGCCGCCGTCGAGAACGGCGTTCGCCTCGAGTTCGACCTCTCCGGCGTGCTCCGGGAGAGCGGTGGCCGCCGGGTCCGGATCATTCAATCCCTGCGGAAGCTCCGGGAGATCGTCAATCACTATGACGCGCCCTACGTCGTCAGCGTCGACCCGACCTCCCACCTCGAGTTGCGGGCCCCCCGCGAACTGAAAGCGCTCGGTGAGGAGATCGGGTTTGCGCGAGACTTCATCGAAGACGGCCTCGCCGAGTGGGGGCGGCTGGCCGAGCGGAATCGCCACATCGACTCCGAGTCGTTCATTGAGCCGGGGGTCGAACGAGGCAGGTATGAAGAAGACTCTTGAGGAGCACGCCGCCCGGTTCGACGAGAAGGCCGGCGAGTACGACGACTCGAAATCCGACGAGTACCGCGCCTGCGCGAACCTCGTCGTGGAACACGCCGCGCCCGAGTCCGACGACATCGTCCTCGACCTCGGGACCGGGACGGGCGCGATCGCACTGGCACTCGCCCCCGACGCCGACCAGGTCGTCGGTCGCGATATCAGCGAGGAGATGCTGGCCGAAGCCGAGCGGAAGGCCGACGATGATGATCTCACGAACCTCGAGTTCGATCGCGGAACCTTCCGGGAACCGAACTACGACGGTCCGGTCGATCTGGCCACCTCGAACTTCGCCCTGCACCACCTCTCGGACGCCGAAAAGCGCGAGGCGATCGCGGTCATCGCCGACCTCGAGCCCCGCAAATTCGTCCTCGGGGACGTGATGTTCTTCGGCGAGCCGGATCCGGACGATCCCTTCTACTCGCCCGAAGTCGACGATCCAGCGACTGTCGGAATGCTCGCGGACGCCTTCACCGATGCCGGCTTCTCGCTGACAGCGGTCGAGCGCGTTCACGAGCAGGTCGGCGTGCTGGTCGCCGAGCGGAGTCCGACCGCGGTCGACGCGACGGCCGAAGAGTAACATCAAACACGTTCCGACATAATATGAAACACCTTCCAAAACACCTTCGCCCGCGCTGGCGGTATCTCGCTATCAAACTCGAGACGTGGCCGGACGAGCGAATCGGCCGGCGGTCGCTCCAGCGGGAACTGTGGTATGCGGGCCAGAACCTGCTGGGCGATCCGGGTAGCGCCGACGCCGATCTGAGCGTCGTCAGGTTCGAATTCGGCGACGGAACGGGGAACGCGATCGTCAAAGTCCGCCGCGGAGAGACCGAACCCGCTCGGGCGGCACTCGCCTGTATCGACGGGATCGACGGCGCTCCCGTCGGGATTCGAGTCTGCGGTATCAGTGGCACGATCCGGGCCGCTGAAGAAAACTATTTAGGACGCGACGGGCAAGAATCCGAAGAGAGAAACGTCGTGTTCGGGAACGAAGAGCGAGTCGCCGTCCTGCGGGACGGCAGTGGGGACGTGCGACTCGATGAGGCGTTCGTGGGCGCGACAGACCTCGATTACGATTTAGTGTGATACTATGCAGGGACAACAACAACAGCAGGCGTACGACCGCGGCATCACGATCTTCTCGCCCGACGGCCGACTCTACCAGGTCGAGTACGCTCGCGAGGCGGTCAAGCGAGGCACAGCCAGTATCGGCGTCCGGACGAACGACGGCGTCGTACTCGCCGTCGACAAACGAGTCCCCTCTCCGTTGCTCGAGGACTCGAGCGTCGAGAAGATTCACAAGGCCGACGACCACGTCGGGATCGCCAGCGCGGGCCACGTCGCCGACGCCCGCCAGCTGATCGACTTCGCCCGACGCCAGACGCAGGTCAACCAGCTGCGCTACGGCGAGCCCATCGGCGTCGAGACGCTGACCAAGGAAGTCACCGATCACATCCAGCAGTACACGCAGGTCGGTGGCGCCCGACCGTTCGGCGTCGCGCTGATCGTTGGCGGCATCCAGAACGGCGAGCCGCGCCTGTTCGAGACCGATCCGTCAGGGACGCCCTACGAATGGAAGGCCCTGGCCGTCGGCTCCGACCGCGGCGAACTCCAGACCTACCTCGAGGAGAACTACGACGACGAGGCCGACCTCGACGGCGGTATCCAGCTCGCCCTCGACGCGCTCGCATCGGTCAACGACGGCTCCCTGCTCCCCAGCGAAGTGGGACTGGCGACCATCGACGCCGAAACCGAGTCCTTCGAGCAGTTCGACCAGGACCGGATCGCAGACCACCTCGAGGAGAACGACCTCCTCGATACGGGCGAGGACGACGAGGACGAGCCCGGCGACGAATCTGCCGAGTAATCGAGACGCCGATTTCGGTTTTCGACTCCCGTTTTTCCGACTCACTGGGCTGCGTACGAGCCCGTCGCTCCGAATCGCCGGTTATCCACGTCTCAGCCGCGCTGAAACGGATCGAACTCGAGACGCCATGACGTGACCCGATCGAGATCATCGGTACAGTTCGGGAAACACTCTTTTAATTGGCGGCGGAACTGTCACTCATGATTTCGCTTGACGAGGCCGTGACGGCGCGACTCGAGTCACATGGAGCGCGCTTCGAAGTGCTAGTCGATCCGGACGCTGCGCTGGAGATCAAACGCGACGAGTTCGACGGCGAACTCGAGGACGTAATCGCCGCCGAGGACGTCTTCGAGGACGCCTCCCGCGGCGATCGGCCCGCGGAAAGCGATCTCGAGAAGGTCTTCGAGACGACCGAGCCCCTCGAGATCATCCCCGAAGTGATCAAGCGCGGCGAGATTCAGATCACGGCCGATCAGCGCCGCGAGATGCAAGAACAAAAACGCAAGCAGCTGATCGACACCATCACGCGCAACGCGGTCAACCCGCAGATGGACAACGCGCCCCATCCGCCCGAACGAATCGAGAACGCCCTCGAGGAGGCCGGCTTCACGGTCGATCCGATGGAGCCCGTCCAGGAGCAGGTTGACGACGCCCTGGACGCACTGCGGCCGGTGATTCCGATCCGATTCGAGGAGGTCACGGTCGCTGTGCAGGTGCCGGCCGACCACGCCGGCAGCGCGCAGGCGAAGATCCGCCAGTTCGGCGACCTCGAGCGCGAGGAGTGGCAAAACGACGGCTCGTGGATCGGCGTGCTGACGTTCCCGGCGGGACTGCAAAACGAGTTCTACGACACCGTCAACGAACACACCAGCGGCAACGCGGAGACGGAGATCGTCAAGGATAAGGACGATCTGAAGACGCGGTAATCGGAGGATTCGATAGAGATTCGAGCGGATTCGCAGTGTCCGGAGTGCCGATCAGCCGCGCTGAAAGCCGATCAGGAAGCCACCGGTAAAGCCCGCGCCGATCGACAGCGTCGAGAGGACCGACTGAAACCAGTGAATGTCTGCGCCCTGCGTACGCTCTTGCGTCTTGAGGATGCCGGCCGAAAGCCGATTCCAGTCCACGACGACGATTCCCTGCGACTCGAGGTAGCGAAAGGCCATCAGTTGGACGCCGACGATGACCGCGAGCAGCTTCGCGATCTTTTTCGTGGCGAATCCGATGATGCCGCCGATGAGCGCGCCGCCCCCGAACTCGAGGCCGAGCGTCGTTGGATCGAGATCGATCATTATCCGGTCCCATTCGAGTCGGTTCCTATGACTGTTGTGGTCGAGCGGATTCCGTCCGCATTCAGTCGGGTGGTTTTGTCGGCCGGTTTCAGTAAATTCGACAGACACGTCATCCGCTGATACTGTTTCTCGACGACTGAGACGGCCTATCGCCAGACAGGCCCGGTGCATCTGTGACCCCTCGTGCTGTTGTGCCGGGACATCGGTACAGCAGACCATCTGAGCGCTCTGTGGCTCGTCGTGGATTGTGTATCACGGTGGGTGGCCCGCGCAGTGGCGACGATCGAATCGGGTGCCGGCGTTGGGCACTGGATTCAAGACGGTTCGCCGCGTACAATTTGCTATGAGTCGCGTCCGTCCAAGAGAGGTGTTCGACCGGCATCGTTAGCGTTATCGGCTCACTGCGACGGTGGTCGCCCCGTCGGCGCCAGCGCCGCGCGCGAAGAGCGATCCGTCGGATCGACAAGCGACGCAACTCGAGCGAGCACGACCGAACGCCCCCGGGGGACGCACACCGTTTCGCATGAATACGATCATCGTCAAACGCGTCGATTCAGGCACCGCAGACACGAGCGAGATTCGCGACCTAGCACGAGCGGCGGGCTATTCCGTCGTCGGTGAACTCACGCAGTCCCGACGGGCCGACGCGGCCCTCCAGATCGGCGAAGGGAAAGCGGAGGAACTGGCCGAACTGGTCGCGGAGAGCGACGCCACGACCGTCATTTTCGACAACCGGCTTGGCCCCTACCAGATGTACAACCTCGGGCAACTCCTGCCCGACGGCGTCGAGGTCGTCGACCGATTCACGCTGATCCTCGAGATCTTCGGCCAACGCGCCCAGACCCGGAAGGCACAGCTCCAGGTCGAACTGGCGGAGCTCCGGTACGAACTGCCCCGAGCGGAGGCGAAGACGAGCCTCGCCAAGCGCGAGGAACACCCCGGGTTCATGGGGCTGGGCGAGTACGACGAGAGTCGCGAGCGGGACATCAAGTCCCAGATCAGCCGGATCAACGACGAACTCGAGCGGATCGAGCAGACCGAACAGCACCGCCGGGAGCGCCGACGCGACTCCGGGTTCGATCTGGTCGCGCTCGCCGGCTACACCAACGCGGGCAAGTCGACCCTGCTGCGCCAGCTCGCGACTGACCTCGAGGTCGAGGAGAACGAGGAGCTCCACCCCGATCTTGACCCGACGGCCGAGTCCGAGGACAAACTGTTCACGACGCTGGGAACGACGACCCGTCGCGCGGATATCGATCGTCGGGACGTGCTGGTGACCGACACCGTCGGGTTCATCAGCGATCTCCCCCACTGGCTGGTCGAGTCGTTCAAGTCGACGCTGGACTCGGTGTACCGGGCGGATCTGGTCTTGCTCGTCGTCGACGTCAGCGAACCGATCGACGAGATCCACGAGAAGTTGGTCACCTCCCACGACACCCTCTACGAGCGCAACGAGGCACCGATCGTGACCGTGCTGAACAAGATCGATCAGGTGACCGACGAGGAACTCGCGGAAAAGCGCGAAGCCCTCTCGTCGCTCGCGCCGAATCCGGCCACCGTCAGCGCCAAAGAGGGACTCAACGTCGACGGCCTGCTCGAGCGGATCGACCGCGAACTGCCGGACTGGGTGGAAGAACGGCTCGTGTTACCGATGACCGAGGACACCATGAGCGTCGTCTCGTGGATCCACGACAACGCGAACGTCGACGACGTCACCTACGGCGACGAGGATGTCGTCGTCTCCTTCGAGGCCCGAGAGGCGGTCATTTCACAGGCGCGAGATCGCGCGAGCGAGCTGCGGACGGCTGCGGCGGAATCGGCGTCATAGCTGCACATCCCCGGTCCGAACTCGTTCGCTCTATTCTGGCCCCGGCGGTGTGATGTCGACCGCTGTCACGACCCTCACTTATAAATCGTTGACTCGAGTCCCGTAGGATATGGAACGTGTTGCAATCATCGGCGCCTCGATGACCCAGTTCGGGCAACGGGAGGGGGAGTGGATCCAGGACCTCCTCGCGGAGGCGGGAATCGAATGTCTCGAGGATGCGGGCGTCGGCGCGGACGAGGTCGAACACCTGTACGTCTCGAACATGGCGAGCGGCGAGTTCGAGGGACAGACGGGCGTGCCGAACGCCCTGGCCCACGACCTCGACGCGATGCCGGCGTACACCCAGCGAGTCGATCAGACGAGTTCGAGCGGCGGCGCGGGCATCTTCGCCGCCTGGCAATCGGTTGCCAGCGGGGCCAGCGACATGACCCTGCTCGTCGGCGGCGAGAAGATGACCCACAAGACGACCGGGGAGGCCACCGACGTCATCGCGTCGCTGACCCACCCCGTCGAGTACAAGACCGGTGTCACGCTGCCGTCGTTCGCGGGTCTCACGGCGCGCCACTACCTCGAGCGCTTCGACGCGCCCCGCGAGAGCCTCGGAAAGGTCGCGGTCAAGAATCACAGGAACGGCGTCGACAATCCTCACGCCCAGTTCCAGAAGGAGGTGGAGCTGGAGACGATCCTCGAGTCTCCGATCGTGGCCGACCCGCTGCGGCTGTACGACTTCTGTCCGATCACGGACGGCTCAGCGGCGCTCATGCTCTGTCCGGAGTCCGTCGCCGACGAATACGCCGACGACTACGTCGTCATCTCGGGGATCGACGGGGCGACGGACACCCACGTCGTCCACGAGCGCGAGGATCCGACCGTGATGGGCGGCGTCGTCGAGAGCGGGAAGGGTGCCTACGAGATGAGCGGCCGCGGCCCCGACGATATCGACGTGGCCGAACTCCACGATATGTTCACCATCCTCGAGTTCCTCCAGATGGAGGGGCTAGGCTTCGCCGAACAGGGCGAGGCCTGGAAACTCGTCGAGGAAGGCTACACCGAGCGAGACACCGGCGAGTTGCCGATCAACACGTCGGGCGGACTCAAGTCGAAGGGGCACCCGCTGGGTGCCAGCGGCGTCGCACAGGGGGTCGAAATCTACGAACAACTCGTCGGCGAGGCCGGCCCGCGACAGGTCGATGCGGACGTCGGGCTCTGTTGTAACGTCGGCGGCTTCGGCAATTGCGTGATCACCACCATCATGGAGGCAGCACAATGACCATGGACGCGACGCGATACGATGACGGTTCGATCAGCTACCCCGGCCACCCGCGCGGCCCGGGCGGAACAGAGCCGGTCGAGACGATCGATCTCAGCGAGTACACCGCGGAGGTCGTGACGTGGACGACAAGCACCGCGACGCCGCCGGGCGTCCGCGAGCCAAACCATCTCGCGATCGTCGAGTTCGATATCGACGGCGAGTCGGTCCGTGCGATCGGTCAGCTAACCACCGGCGACGTCGAAACTGGTGACGAGGTCCAGCCGGTCTACGTCGACGAGCTCCGCGAACCAGGTGCGGGCATCAGAGAGCCCGAGAGCCAAGAGTGGGACGGGTACCGGTTCGAGCCGGTCTAAACGGATCCCGGCTATCCCCGAGCCCAGTACAGCGAATTCAGTTTTCGTCGCTTCCGTCGCTTCCGTTTTCGGTGCCACCAGCCCCGGCACCGGAGCCATTCGCGTCCGATCCGTCGTCATCGTTCTCGCTCGAGTCGTCGCCGTCCTCGCCGTACTGATCTCGCAACGTCTCGAGTTCGGCGTCGACGTCGACGGCAGTATCGGGTTCGTCGTCGGATGCGCTCGCATCACCGTCGCCGAGGGGTCCGTCCTCGATGTCGATCGTAACCGCGCCGTCGGCGCGCGTTCGATCGAAACCCGCCGGTTCCGCGTCCGAGTCCCGCTCGGTGGCCGCTCGGAGACGACTGTCCACGTCGTCGCGGAGTTCGCGGGCCTCCGTGAGGAGGTCACGCGCCTCTTCGTTGGCGGGAAGCCCGCCCTCCGAAGCGGCTCGCTGGAGTTCAGTGAGGACGGTATCGAGCTGAGAAAGCGTCGTCCGCCGGAGTTCGTTTGCGCGCTCGCTCGCTGCATCGGCGGTCGCCGACGTTCGGTCTCGAGCCGTCCGCTCGGTTCGGACGACTTGCAGGCTCCGCTGAAACGCCTCGAGCGCACGGACGCTGGTCTCGAGGACTGCGAGCGCGGCGGGGAGGGCTACCTCATCGGTAAACCGGAGGAGCTCTCGCGGCGTCGGCGGCCGCAGTAGCGGCCGGCGGCGTGACCCGTGGAGTTCCGTTCGAAGCGCGTCGATCGTTCGCGTGAGTTCGCGAACGGCGTCGACGAGTTCGTCGTCGTGGTCGGCCATACGTAATCTACGACCGCCGGGCTCAAAAACCGGCCGATCGGTCCGATACGAACCGCGACGAGGAGCGCGAGTCACTATTCGGAACGCATGTCAGGCACAATTTTTATTGCAGGGCCACCGCTCCGATAGAACGAAATGAAAGACGAGCGAGGGGCTCTCGTGCCGGACAGTGCCACGTTTGCACGGGCCCTCGATGCGCTCAAACGGGACGGGAGCAACATTTTGCTCGTCGGTGAGGAGACGGAAGCGGCACACGAAACGGTCTGCCAGCGATTGTTCGGACCACCGGAGCGCGAGTCCGTGTATCGACTGCAGGTCTCGGGCAAGGGGACTCGAGTCGCGTGCGAGAGCGCGTGCCACGCCCCCGAAGCGAACTGGATCCGAACGATCGAGTACTCGGATCTGGTGACCGAACCGGGAGCGGATCCGACGGTCCGCGGCGGGCCGGAGTCGCCGAGGGAACTCGGGATCGAACTCGTCGAAGCCGTCGACGAGCTCGCCGGCGCCGCCGACGGATTCGAACCGGCGGAACTGCGCGTCTGCGTCGACTCGCTGGTTCCCCTCTGTCGCGAGTACGGGATCGAAACGGTGTTTCGACTGCTTCACCTGGCGACGTCACGAGTCGATCGGGCTCGCGGAATGGGACACTTTCACGTGCCGATCGCGAGCGATCACGATGTGGTCTCTCTCATCGAACCGCTGTTCGACGCCGTCGTTACGGTCCGATCCCGCGACGGGATTGCCGAACAGCGGTGGTCGCTCCGCGATCCGGCGCTGTCCACCGACTGGCTCGAGCTCTCCCATCCCGACTGACGATTGAGTAACTCCCCCCATAGCTGTCGCGCGATTGGGTGTATCGTGTCGTCCGGTAGTGACGATACCCTGATGGAACCCTCCGTCGACAGCTGTCAGGATACCGAATAGGTCCGCAATCCTGACGGAGTGTGGGGGGCCGAGAGTGGTCACAGAACGCTGTGTTCGACGCTTTACTAGTGCTCTCTCTCCAGTGCTATCGGTGTTACGGCATAAGGTCTATATATCGAACGACCTATCGGTTCACAGAGTAGCATATATGGTCGAAGCCAACACTGAGCTTCTCGGTGGAGCCGCCGTTACCGTTTTCCTCGCGCTCCTGTTTTTCGGCGTCGTCGTCCTCTGGGACGTAGCCCTCGCCTTGCGAAGCGTCGGCGACAAGATCGACAAGCTCGAGGATAACATCGACGATGATCTGACGGATATTGCTCACCACCTCGACGGAATGTCCAACGCACGGGGCGGTGGTGGAGGAACGCAACTGCATCTCAGCGGTGGCACGATTAGCTCCGGTCCGGGCCCGAACCAGCCCCAGCAAGCGCCACAGGCCGGACCCCAGCAATCACCACAGGCCGGACCCCAGCAAGCGCCACAGGCCGGACCCCAGCAGGAACAACCGACGGCCGATCCGCCGGACAGAGCCGGTCCACAGTCACAGTCGCATTCCCAGCAGGCCAAACAGCAGTCGGCTGCGGCTCGACGTGCGGAGGAACCGGATGAGGGGACGACATCGAGCGAGACGGTCGACCCCACCGAATCGCCGGGATCGGACGCGGACGATCCGCAGTCGGACGACCGGGCCGATGGGGCGGCTGACGACGAGCGCTCCGCCGACGAATCGGCAACGGACGCCGAACCCGACGCCGACGACGAACCGACTGAACACCCGCGAGCCGAACGCAATCGCGTCCGGTTCATCACGTCGCCGGATCGAACTGCCTGGTACGCCACGCCGCTGGATCGCGAGGCGATCGTAGCGGCCCGGCCGACGATCGCCGGCGCACTCACGGACGGATCCGACGACGGAATCGACGACTCCGACGTGATCGCAGCGGGACCGGTCGGCTCGAGCACGGGAGCCGAGACCGAGGCGCACGTTACTGCTGCCGAGACAGTACCGGGAGACACGGCCGACGGAGAAACGGACGATGCGGCTGACGGTCGGGAAGCCTCGGACGCGGCGTCCGAGACGGCCGAGCGAACGGACTCCGAACCGCGCGAATCGGGCGAGAGAGAAGACGGAGATGCGGTCGACGACGAAGCCGACGGGGGGCTCGAGGACGCCCCCGACGAGTCCCCGGACTCACCCGACGACCTCGATTCGCTCTCGTTTGACGATCTGACCGAGGAGGCCGACGCCCCGGCGGAGGGAGCGAAACCGGCAGCCGTCGACGACGAACCCGCTGACGATGAGTTCGCTGACGACGAATCCGAGAATGCGAACCCGGACGATCCGGATCGCTCCGACGTCCCCGATGTCGCCGACGACTCGACCGAGCCCGAACCGGCGGGCGAGGACCCCTCGCTCGAGGACGACGCGGCGTCCGACTCCGGTGGGGCGGCTGTCACGGAATCCGACGCGGACGACGCGGCTACCGCGGACGCGCTGTCGCCCTTCGAGTTCGACGAGGACGAATTCGAGGCCGAGGACGTGTCCGTCGAGGACGCTGTCGACACGATGAACGAGAACGCGCCGGCACCGGAGCTCTCGAGCCACCGGTTCGACGTGACGGCCGAGGAAACCGGCGACGGCGGGGCGGTGGTGACACTCGCGTTCGAGCCCGACACGATCGAAATCGAGGGGTCGACGAAGCGACTCCTGCAGTATCAGCTGCAGAGCTTCGCTGATCGGGAGTCGACGCCGGCGGCCGACGTGACGATCGGTCGGGATCGGATCGTCATCGAAATCGCCGATTCCGAGGGCACCGCGATCCAGCGGTGGGGCGAAGCGGCCGTCAGCATCGTCGATCGGACGCTGTACCTCTCGGATAACAGCCCCGACAGCTAGCGAATCGACCGCCGACGGTACCGTGGACGGCGACCGATCCATACGTTTTTCCCTCCCCCGTTCCCCTGAACGGGTGTGCGAATCGAGAACAGCTTCATACCCGTCCGCGGGGTCGGTGAAACCACCGAACGACGCCTCTGGGAGAACGGCGTCACCCACTGGGACGAGTTCGACGGCAGCGTCGTCGGCTCGACGCTCGCAGATCGGATCGAGAGCTTCATCGACGAGGGGCGGACCCACCTCGAGCGCGGGGACGTCTCCGTCTTCGCGGAGGCACTCCCCGCGTCGAGTCGCTGGCGGTGCTACGAGAACGTCAGCGCCGAGACCTGCTTTCTGGACATCGAGACGACAGGGCTGAGTGCCGACACGAACGACGTGACGACCGTCAGCCTCCACCAGGGCGGGGAGACGAAGACGTTCGTCAGGGACCGCGATCTGTCGAGCGACCGTCTCGAGCGCGAACTCACCGACGCCGCCCTGCTCGTCACTTTCAACGGGCAGCGCTTCGACGTTCCGTTCCTCGAGACGTGTTTCGACGTCGACATCGATGTGCCCCACGTCGATCTCATGTATCCCTGCAAAAAGCTGGGGCTCGACGGCGGACTGAAAGCGATCGAACGGGAACTCGGCATCGACCGGGACATGCCGGACATCAGCGGGCGCGATGCCGTCCGTCTCTGGCACGAGTACGAACGCGGCGACGACGGGGCCCTCGAGACGCTCGTCGAGTACAACCGTGCTGACACCCGCAACATGGAGCCGCTGATGGAGATCGTCGCGGATCGGCTCCACGAGACCGTTTTCGAGGCCGCGATAGCGGACGAGTGAGCGGCCGAGTCCAGTCGATCGCCTCGAGCGTTTTTCGTCGGAACCGTGCCGGCCGTACAGTGCGACGGCGACGAGTAGATATATATGGGACTCGTCCCGAACTCGCTCCCAATGACCGATTTCAGCTACGAGACGTCCATCGACGTGCGGCTCCGCGATATCGATTTCATGGGTCACGTGAACAATGCAACGTATGCCACCTACCTCGAGCAGGCGCGGGAGGCCTATTTCAGAGACGTGCTCGACGTTTCGCTAGCCGAGACCGACACCGTCCTCGCGAGCCTCGAACTCGAGTACGAACGGGCAATCGAGGCGGACGACGACGTCACGGTCGCGCTCCGCGTCGCGGACCTGGGAACGTCGAGTCTGCCGATGGCATACGAGATCCGCGCGGGCGGGTCGCGTGCGGCGACGGCGTCTACCGTCCAAGTGCTCGTCGACTCGGAAACGGGAGAGTCGCGACCGCTCCCGACCGAGTGGCGAACGCGAATCGAGCAGCGAGAGCAGTCGTCGACCGAGTGATCTGGTCAGCTGTAACTCTGTCCCGACGCACCCATATTGCGGGTCACGGCCACGTCGGAACTGACGGAGAGTAGTCCGTCTTACTCGAGGTCGGAGACCTCGACCTCGCCGTCGCTCGCGACGGTAATATGATAGCCACAGAAGGGGAATTCGACGCAGCCGGTCGGTCGCTGTCGGCCGTTTTCTCGGGTCGCGAAGAGCGAATCGAGCGCTTCGGGATTAATAACGTCGTAGAGGGCTTCATACTCGGGCGGCTCGAGATTGAGGGGATCGATTCCTTCACGCTCGGCGACAGCTGCGATAACGTCGAAACTTACTGACTGCGAAACTGTCGCGTCCGAGCGATCAACTGAGAGTAGCATTGGCCGGACTCTTACATCGATCAGGTATAAATCCTCTGGCCTCAACCAGGTCTTGGACTCCATATCCAATCATCGGTGGGTAGATACGACCTCTAGTGTACATATTGGCAGTCAATTATAGTCTAAATTTATTGTATTCATATATTCTAAAACTATTCAGGGACTGATAGTCAGTGCACAATCACTGGTTATCGATTCGGAACATCGGCAATCTATCGGTTCCGAAGGTCGATTCCGGATCTCGTTACATGTTCGGCAATATCTATTGGCGGAACGGGATCGTACCCGCATTCACGATGAACCCCTTTTCCAGCGGACGTGTGGCGGATGACGACACCGACTTCGACGAACCGGATGCGTTCGTTTCGGAGCACGTTCCGGAGCCGGGCCCGTTCCTCGAGGGCCATGACGTTCTCGAGGGCGAGGCGCACGTCGCCGTTCACGAGATCGCTCGCGATCTGTTCGAGGAGCGTGGCGTCTACGACGCGACGTTCGGCTACAATCTCGCGCGGCTCAATCTCGACCAACGCCATCCCGACGCGGGCTACCGGTACGCGGTCGACGCCGATGATCCGTCCGTTTTGCGCGCCGAGTTCAGCCCCACCACGGAGTTCTGTCCGCAAGCGGGCGCGCTCATCAAGGGGTCGTTCCGCGCGTGGAACGGACTGAGCGATCGTCACGAGTACGACCTCGTGTCCGTCCGCGTCCGGCCGACCCACCACCAGTCCGAATCGCTCAACGAATCCCTTGAGGAACTCGAAATGCGATATCGCGAGTCCGGCGACGTACCGGGCGAGTCGACTGGACCGGGGTCGACCGCCCCCCTCGAGCGCGAGGGGGACAACGAGACGAACGACCCCTCCCCTTTCTGATCAATCGATGGGAGCAGGGACTGGAACGGCAACGATCTCACGCTGGTCCCGTGCGTTCGTCGCGGCCGGCATCGGCTTTTTCGTCGCGTGGCAGGTCGCGGTCGCGGTCGGGGTTCCGCGAGCAGCGACCGTCCCGCTCGGCGTTTCCGGGTTCGTCTTCCACGTCGTCTTCGGGAAGGCATACACGCTCGTCCCGTCGTACTTCGCGCGGGAACTGGCCGTTCCGTACGCGCCAGCGATTCACCTCCCGCTCGCGCTAGTCGGCGCGGTCGGGGCGTTCGCCGCCGGTGCCGGACTCGGGCCGCCGATCGTCGCCGTCGCCGGTGCGACGAGCTGGCTCCTCGGCTGCCTCGTTTTCGTCGCCACGCTCTCATGGACCGCCAGGGACAACCTGACCGGGCGGGAAACCGGTACCGGTGAGGCCAACGCCCACCGCCGGCGAGTCGACCGACTCGCGAACGCTGCGATCCCGGTCGTCTTCACCTACCTGCTCGTCGGCTCGGCGCTCCCCCTGGCAGTAGCACTCGGCCTCGAGCCGTCCCCCGTTCTACCGGGACCGGCGACGACCCACCTGCTCGCGGCCGGGGCGGCCGGCTTGCTGGTTTTCGCCGTCGGGTTTCGTCTGTTACCGCGATTGCTGGTCGTCTCGATTCGGCCGTCTCTCGTCGGCGTCGTATTGTTCGCCGGCGTCACCGGCCCTGCACTGCTCGCCGTCGACTTCCGCGGGGGATCGCTCTTTCGCCTCGGCGCCGCACTTCAGGCGATCGCGTTGCTCGGATTCGCGGTCGCCGTCGCTGCCCTCGTTCGACGGAGCGACCGCCGCCGGGTCGGCTGGCGAGCGATCCTCGGTGCCGCGGCCTGTGCCGCGCTGGTCGCCCTGCTGGGACTGACGTTCGCGCTTGCGCCCGCCTCGAGCGTTCCGGCGACCGCCTTCGACGCACACTATCGGCTCGCGATTCGCGGCTTCGTCGGGCTGACGATCGTCGGCGTCACGTACCACTTCTATCCGCCGGCCGTCGCCTCGACCGCCGGTATCGGCGATCGGACCGCGCGGTGGTCGGTCACGGCGCTACTGGGAGGACTGGGCCTCGAGGTAATTGGGTCGCTCGCATCGGCATCGCCGCTCGTCGGGGCCGGTCGCTGGCTCTCCGTCCTCGGCGCGGTGTTGTACGCGGCCGTCCTGTGGACGATCTTTCTCGAGCGAGCGAAATAGCGGGCGCGAGCGGATCCATCACTCGGCTCGGGCCTCGAGCCAGCGGACGGCGGGCGTCGCGGTGATCCCGTGGACGACGATGGAGACGAGCACGACCGCGCCGACGACCGCCCACAGGAGACCGGAATCGGGGAACGCGGCGTGATTCAGCCCGTATGCGAGATAGTAGAACGAGCCGATCCCCCGGATGCCGAAGAAGGCGATCGTCGCCCGTTCGGCGGGGTCGCGGTCGAAGCCGAGAAAGCCGACGAGCCCGGCGAGCGGACGGACGACGAACACGATCGCCACCGCGGCAGCGATCGCCTCGAGGGTGAGCGGCTCGAGGAGTCCGCCGACGATCGCCCCGCCGAAAAAGAGCATGATGAGCGCCATCATCACCTGCTCGGCGAACTCGCTCACCTCGTGGAGCGAGCGGTTGTACTCGTGGGTGCGCTCGTAGTGGCGGACCATCAGCGCCGCGACGAAGACCGCGATGAAGCCGTAGCCGGCGACGAGTTCGGTCGCCCCGTAGACGAGGAGGGTGCCGGCGATCGCCTCGAGCCCCTGGACCGATTCCGCGACGGGGGTGTCGGGCTCCGTCGCGAAAATGAGGCGCGCGGTCAGATAACCGAGGACGACGCCGGCGATGACGCCGACGACGATTCGATAGCCGACGTCGACGAGGAGCCACTCGCCGATCCAGTTGCCGGGAGCGAGTCCCACGAGCGCGGTCGCGATCGCCAGATTCGTGAACGGGAACGCGAGCCCATCGTTCAATCCCGCCTCGGAGGTAAGCGCGAATCGGACCTCGTCTTCCCCGCCGGCCGCCTCCTCGAGGCCTTCTTCCTCGTTGCCCATCCCCGGACCACCGACCTGAACCTCCGACGCTAACACTGGGTCGGTCGGCGCGATACACGCGCCCAGCAAAATCGCAGTCGGGATACCGAGACCGACCCACCGACCGAACAGCGCCGCGCCGGCGATCGATAGCGGCATCGTGATCGCGAGCAACCGCCACGTCGACGCCCATGCGCGGAGCCCCGGAAATCGATCGATTTTGAGTCCGACGCCCATCAGTGCGATGATGACGCCCAGCTCGGTGAGGTGCTCCGTCGTCGTCCCCTGCTCGAGCGGATCCGGCGGCGGGAGCCCGATCGGGAGCCCGAATGCCAGCATACCAAAGGCGACGAAAAACACCGGCATCGAGACGGCGCGATCGGAGACGAACCGCGGGAGGACGGCGACGCCGAACAGTGCGATACCGAGGACGACCAGGCCGACGTTGTACAGCTCGAGGACCATCTGTTGGCGCTTTTCGGTACGACTAATCACTCCTTTATCTCCATGCCGGCGTTTGCAGAACGAAGCCATTTTTTCCGGGACGGCGATCCCACGCCCATGGATCGGAACGCCTCGGGCGAAGGGTACGAGGGATCGACGCGGCGGCGGTTCCTGCAGGGCGGGACCGTCGTCGCGGCCGTCGGACTCGTTGGCTGCATCGAAGAGATGGGAACTGAATTCCCCAAAAACACGGAGTGGCCGGTCTCGGAGTACGTTCCCGACCTCCCCGTCGAGGAGCGAAGCGCGATCCTCGTGGAACGGATCACGGAGCTCGCAGATGCCGATATCGCGGACCCCGGTGGGTTAGCGTCGACGCTCGAGGAGTACGAGATGACCGTCGAATCGGTCGAACGCGACCGGGACGTGCTGACGCTCGAGTACGTCAACACGGATCGCGACGACGAGGGGAATATCCACGACGTCGCCCTACTGGCGGGCGGCTACGCAGCGCTGATCGACGCCGGCTACGACGCGGTCGCGCTGGGAGCGACGATCCTCGATGACGCACCCGCGTCGTACGGATCGGCGACGGTCGAGACGGTCCGCGCGGCGGAGTACAACACAGGCGAACTGACTGCCGCCGAGTACGGCGAACTGGTCGTATCGACGATCGAGTCCCAGCGATACGAGCCGGAGGTCGGTGTCTCGCCCGAGGAGTAGCCTCGAGACGGTCGCTCTGACTACCGGTCCGGCGAAACGCCGAGATCGGACTCTCCATCGCCCGCTGTGGGCGACTCCTCCTCTGACTCGAGCGCGCTCGACAGCACGCCCGCGATCCCGTTCGGGCCGTGCTGGTGGATCGTCAGCACCACGTTGATCACGAACAGGGCGACGCCGATCGTCGCGAGGACGCCGCTCGCGGTGACAGCGACCGACGGCAATCCGACGAGGGGAGCCGCGGAGAGGCCGCCGAACCCGACGAGTGTTGTCCAGAAATCCCCGCGCTCGAGTCGGTCGTCGTAGAGGTCGTCGATCATCGGAACCTGCTCGAAGCCGAGCCGATCGCTGTAGCGCTCGATCCAGATGATGAAGGGAACGATGTGGTAGAGCGAGCCGATGACGACGAAGCCGAAGACGCCAAACAGCAGGAGTCGCTGTGCGTCGGGGTGACCGAACAGCGAGCCGTACGCGATCGGCTCGGCCCACCACGTCGGTGCGGCGAGGGCGATCCACGCGAGCAGCGCCGAGACGACGACCCAGTAGCGGGCGATCATGGGCGAGCGCTCGACCGTTGCACCCGCCAGGAGGTGTCCGATTACGATTGCGAACGCGGCGAGTCCGACGAGGAGGGCAACCGCACCGACTTGAGCCACCGGCTCGATAGTGAGTCCCCGTCCGAGTGCGAGCACACCGATCCCCGCGGGGAAACACAGTTGCTCGAGGGTCAGCAATCGCTCGTCGAGTCGACCCGGTTCCGCCTGCGTAAACATCTGCCCGAGCTGAAAGAGCGCGCCGACGACGGTCGCGAGCAGCGCGCCGAACAGCGCGAGCGTCGCGTGCGAGAGATGGACTTCGAACCGGGAGATAGCGACCGAATCGAACGCCGGCGTCGTGAAGTCGACCGCCAGCAGGAACCCGAACGGGGCGACGAGCCCGAAACAGGCGAGCGCGAACGCGAAGTGTCGCTCCGTAAAATCGAACGGGCGCGCACGTGTGAGCGTGCGGCCGACGTTATAGACGAACACCCATATCCCCGCCAGCATGAGCGCCCCGCCGACCGGGAGCCACTCGAGCGCGCCCACGAGCAGGGCCGCGGCGAAGCCGGTTAGTCCGGCCGTAACGAGCCACAGTTGAGCGACGGCCAGGCGCCTCGAGTGGATCGTCACGCCGGACCAGACGGGGACGAACTGAGTCATCGCGCCCATGATCGTCACCGCGATCCACCCGACTAACAGGAGATGGAGGTGTGCCAGCCCCGCCAGTCCCGGCAGCGTCGCAACGGTCATGACGGTGCTCCCGCCGACCCCGACGACGAGGAACCCCAGCGCGAGCACGAAGTGCCGCAGCGGGATCGCCATCGGGGGCTGCTGGTCGGTTCGTAACCCGCCAGGTATTCCGTCCATAGCTTGCAGTTCGCCCCCGGCGGCTGTCCCGTTCGCCCCGAACATGTTTGGAAGTGAGCGTTTGCCTGCTCGAGCCGTACAGTAACTCACGATGGACGCCAACCCAGCGACGACAATCGACCAGCAATCGGCCGCGACGGAAAGCCGGGCGACCGACCGCGAGGCCGACACGACGACCGTCACCGTCCGCTGTACCGGCCACGTCCGCGACGCGGTCGGCACTCACGAACTCGAGTTCTCCTTCGAGGGGGACCGCCTTCGGGACTTCCTCGAGTCGTTCTTCGTCGAGTACGACCTCGAGGACATGCTCATCGCCGAGACCGAAGCGGACGCGACCCACAGCGGCTGGGCACCGGTGCCCGACGACCTGCCCGGCACGTGGCGGAAGAATCCGGAGGGCGAGCAAACCCGGCCGTACGCTCGAGTCTGTATCAACGGCCGGTTCAACGAACACCTCGGCGGGTTCGAGGCGGAGCTGACGGATGGCGACCGCGTCGCCCTGCTCTACCCGTTCATATTCTGCTGTTGAACTGGCCGTTGCTTGCCCGAGGCGACGATGGTGGCGACACCGAACCCGTTCGGCTCAGCCCTTAGGCGCGTTCGGAACCGAGTCGGAATTATGACCCAAGACGTCTCCGGCGTCGAACCCGTCACGCGGAGCCAGCACGACGCCTCGTGGTCGGCGAACCTCGAGGGGCCCGAACACGCCGCAGACCGGGGCCTGCTCCTCGAGCAGGCGAAAGACGCGATCGACGCGACGGCCGACGGCTTCCACGTCAACCTCGTCACACACGGCGACCACGGCCATCCCGAGACGTATCTCTGGGACGAACTCGAGGCCGCGTTCGACGGGATCCGACTCGAGTACGTCGACCGGTGTGGCTGTGGCGGGCACGTGACTCGCGTCCATGTGGTCGGTGAGTGAGGGGACACGAAAGCGGAGTCCCGCGACGGGAAAATCGGAAGGCGGCCCGCTATTCCTTGCATTGGTCAGCCGGAGAGCTATTTGACCCCGTTCAGTAGGGACGATGATGGGCGCACGAACGCAAACGATAGATGAACCGGTCACCTGTCGGATCTGCCAAACAAAGAACGACCGCTGTTACACGTACTGTCGAGAGTGTCTCGGACAGCTTCCCGCGAGACCGGACTCTCAAGCGTAGACGAACCCGTGTCCGTCGATCCGAGACGGACCTGCGTCCGCCGAACCGGTCTCGATACCTCGTTTCGAACTCGTGACTCGAGAGCGATCAATCCGCAGCGCCGCCGCTGGCAGACCTCCTCCCCTCGCCCCGTACTTCCTCGTCACGAAGATAACACTGCGGATCGGGTGCGAAGAGATCACCCGTCGTCGCTAGCGCCCGGAGCCGCGAGGCACCGCGACAGATCGACTGGTACTGACAGTCGGCACACTTGCCGTTCAGGCGTTCCTCGCGGTTTCGCAGCGCCTCGAGCAGCGGGTTCGACTCGTCCTCCCAGATCTCGCCGAAGGGACGGTCTCGGACGTTCCCCAGGCTGTATCCCTGCCAGAACTGCGTCGGATGGACGTTCCCCTGATAGTCCACGTCGGCGATCCGCTCGCCCGTCGGATCGCCGCCGTTTCGCTCGAGGTAGTTGTAGACCGCTCGCGCTTTCGCCTCGCCGAACTCCTCGCGGGCGTACTCCACGAGGAAGGCGGCGTCGGCGTAGTTGCCAACCAGCAGCGTCTCGATCTCCTCTCCTCGATCGTGGTACTCGAGCGTGAGATCCGCCACTCGCTTCACCGCCGCGCGTTTCTCACGGGGTGAGAGGTCGGCGTCGACGATCTCGGCCCCGCGACCACCGTAATCGAGATGGTAGAAACAGAACCGGTCGAGCCCCTTCTCGGCCAGGAGGTCGACGACCCCCTCGAGGTCGGGCGCGTTGGCCTCAGTAATCGTGTATCGGAGGCCGGTCTTGAGGCCGACCTCGAGGCAGTTTTCGATGCCGCGGACGGCCGCGTCGAACGCGCCGTCCTCGCCGCGGAAGCGATCGTTTCGCTCGGGGAGGCCGTCGACGGAGATGCCGGCGTACTGGAGGCCAGCGTCCCGCAGCGCCGCGGCCTTCTCGCGGGTGAGCAGGGTTCCGTTCGAGGAGAGAACCGGCCGGAGGCCGAGATCGGCCGCGTACGAGACGAGTTCGACCAGGTCCTCTCGAACGAGCGGCTCGCCGCCGGAGAAGAGGACGACCGGCGCGCCGTAGTCGGCCAGCTGCTCGAGGAATGCCCGCCCCTCGGCGGTGGAGAACTCGCCGGTCGCAGGCTGGGTCTCGGCCCCGGCGTAGCAGTGCGAGCAATAGAGGTTACACCGGCGGGTCGTGTTCCAGACGACGACGGGCCGGCCCTGTTTCTCGTCGGTGATCTGGGGTTTCTCGGAGCCCTCGGCCGCGTCGTAGCGCAGCCCGTCGCCTTCGGCGTCGAGATCGCAGAGCAGTTTGCTGATCGAAATCATGCGTCCCGCACCTCCGGGGAGCCCTCGGTTTCCTCGTCGACGCGCGGTTCGTCGCTTTCCGGATCGGTTTGGCGATCTGCTCCCTCACCAGCGGTCTCAGTGTCCCGTTCGTCGGCCGCATCCGCGAGTCCCCGCGTCGAACACCGTTCGACGGAATCGGCCGGACAGAGCCAGACGTCGGCGGCGTACCAGCCGAACAGACGGGATGCGTGCTCGTGCGCTTCCGTGGCGTTCGCAGCGGCGACGCTGCCGACGTGGCGCATCGGGTCGCCCGGCTCGTTGCGGATGAACACCTCCCACTGGGGAGTCGGATTCCCTCGCTCGTCGCTCGGGACGGCTGACCGGCGTGCGTTCTCGACCATATCGACATCTTCGAGACGAGACCGAAGGTCGTTTCCTCACCTCCCAGCGTGCGGGAACACCGCGCCGAGCGAGCGAACATCTTCCCGTCTTCCCGACCCGCGGGAACGAGAGGGGCGTTTTCGGTCGCCCGCCGCCCAGCCTCCGCTATGCGCCCTGGCAATCTCGAGACATCCGAGCGACCGTTCGTCCTCATCTGGGAACTCACCCAGGCCTGCGGGCTCGCCTGCGATCACTGTCGGGCCGACGCCCAGCCCCGACGCCATCCCGACGAACTCTCGACAGCCGAGGGGAAAGCGCTGCTCGAGCAGGCCGCCGACTTCGGCGACGGCCAACTGGTCGTCCTCTCGGGCGGCGACCCGCTCGTCCGCGACGACGTCGAGGAACTGATCGCCCACGGCGACGACCTCGGGTTGCGGATGACGATTACGCCGAGCGGGACCGGCTCGCTGACCGCCGATCGGATTCAGGAGATGGTCGATGCGGGTCTCAAACGGATGGCCGTCAGTTTCGACGGTGCCTCGCCCGCCGCTCACGACGCTTTCCGCGGCGAAGACGGCAGTTTCGAGGAGACGGTTCGAGCCGTCGAAGCCGCTCGAGCGGCCGGCCTTCCCGTCCAGGTCAACACGACGGTGTGTCGACAGACCGTCGACGAACTCCCCGCGATTCGTGACCTGTTGGCCGAGATTGGTGTCGTCATGTGGAGCGTCTTCTTCCTCGTCCCGGTCGGTCGCGGGCGGGTCCTCGAGCCGGTGGCCCCCGGAAAAGCCGACAGGGTGATGGAGTGGCTGGCCGAGGTCAGCGAGACGGAGCCGTTTGGCGTCAAGACCACTGAGGCCCCGCAGTACAGACGAGTCGCGATGCAGCGACAAGCGGACGGAGATGATGCAGACGACGGTGCGGGCGGTCCGGGAGCCGGTATCGAGCGCCGCACCGGTATCGTCGCGGGCGACGGCTTCGCGTTCGTCAGTCACACGGGCGAGGTGTTCCCCTCGGGCTTCCTCCCCGAATCCGCGGGCAACGTCCGGGACCGGTCGATCACCGAACTCTACCGGGACTCCTCGTTGTTCCAGTCGCTGCGCGACCGTGATCAGCTCTCGGGCAAGTGCGGGGCCTGTCCGTACCGCCACGTCTGCGGCGGCAGTCGCTCGCGCGCGTTTGCCCACACCGGCGACCCACTGGCGAGCGATCCGCTCTGTCCGTTCGTTCCCGAGGGGTACGACGGGCCGCTCCCCTGGAACGACACCGACGGCGAGACGCGCGGCGTCTCGAGCGGGGAGTGAGCGGTCACTGTTCGAACGATCGATTTTCGTGACTCCAATGGACCGAACAGCGGTCGCTGCAGTCGCTGGAACAGTAGATGCGCGGAGGCCACCGCCAAATACGTTCGCGGTGGGGCTCGGTCCGTACCTGCAGTACCGCGACCGCGTTACTCGAGGACGACCAGTGTATCGCCCATGTCGACGCTATCGCCTTCCCCGATAGCGATCTGGGTGACGGTACCGCCCTGGGAGGCGACGATGTCGTTTTCCATCTTCATGGCCTCGAGGACGACCAGCACGTCACCGGCCGCGACCTCGTCGCCCTCCTCGACTTCGATGTCGAGGATCGTTCCCTGCATCTCGGCGTCGACAGTCTCGCCCTCGCCCTGAATGTCGGTCTCGCCGCCGCTGCTGGAGCCGCCCGCCGGCTCCGGTCGACTCGACTGGCCGCCAGCGGAGACGTCGCCAGTCGGGATGGCCGGCGCACCGTGTTCCTCGAGTTCGACCTCGAAGCGCTTGCCGTTGACCTCGACGGTGAACTCGCGCTCGACGGCGTCGTCCTCGTCCTCGCTCGCGCCGCCGTCGCCGATGTCGCCGCCCCACTGTTCTTGGGCCTCCTCGATGCGGCTCTCGTCGAGTTCCTCGTCGAGATACTTCGTGGTGTGCGTGCTCTGGACGAACTCCTCGTCGGTGAGCATCAGCCGGTGGAACGGGATGATCGTCGGGATCCCCCCGATCTGGTACTCGCGGAGCGCGCGCAGCGACCGCTCGATACACTCGTCGCGGTCCTCGCCCCAGACGACCAGTTTCGCGATCATCGAGTCGTAGTCGGTGACGAGTTCGTCGCCCTGACGGAGCGCGTCGTCCAGGCGAACGCCAATTCCGCCCGGCGGGTCGTAGGTCTCGAGGGTCCCACCGGTCGCGGGCGCGAAGTCGTTGGCCGCGTTCTCGGCGTTGATCCGGAACTCGATCGCGTGACCGTCGATCTCGACGTCGTCCTGTGCAAAGTCGAGTTCCTCGCCGGCGGCGATTTTGAGCTGTCGTTTGACGATGTCGAGGCCCGTGATCTCCTCGGTGACTGTGTGTTCGACCTGGATCCGCGTGTTGACCTCGAGGAAGTAGAAGTTCGCGTCCGGACCGAGGACGCCGTCGCGGCCGGGTTCCTCTTCGACGAGGAACTCGACGGTGCCGGCGTTGGTGTAGTCGGCCGCGGCGACGCCTCGGCGGGCGGCCTCGCCGATCTTCTCGCGCAGTTCGTCCGAGAGGGCCGCGGACGGCCCCTCCTCGATGACCTTCTGGTGGCGGCGCTGGAGCGAACAGTCGCGCTCGCCCAGATGGCGCACGTTGCCGTGCTGGTCGGCGACGATCTGAACCTCAATGTGACGGGGCTTCTCGAGGTAGCGCTCGAGGTAGACCGAGTCGTTGTCGAAGTAGGCCTCCCCTTCGCGCTGGGCGCTCTCGAGTTGGTCTTCGACCTCGCTTTCGTCCCAGACGACCTTCATCCCGCGGCCGCCGCCGCCACCTTCGGCCTTAATGGCGATGGGGTAGCCGTGTTTTTCGCCGAATTCTTTGACTTCCTCGGGTTGGGTGACGGGGTCCGTCGTCCCCGGAACGATCGGCACGTCGGCCTCCTGCATGATCGTCCGGGCCTTCGTCTTCTCGCCCAGCGATTCCATCGCGTTGCTGGACGGGCCGACCCATGTGATTCCCTCGACATCCTGGACCTTGCCTGCAAACTCCGCGTTCTCCGCGAGGAAGCCGTAGCCGGGATGGATCGCGTCGGCGTTGGCCTTCCGCGCGGCCTCGATGACCGCTTCGTGATCGAGATAGGAGTCGGCCGCGCGAGCCGGCCCCACGTTGTACGCCTCGTCGGCGTAGCGCGCGTGTCCTGAATCCGAGTCGGCCTCGGAGTAAACAGCGACAGTCCCGATGTTCAACTCTTCACACGCCCGCATAACACGGACCGCGATTTCCCCGCGGTTCGCCACGAGAACCTTCCTGAACATTCCTGTGGAAACAGTCGTGAGGGCCCTACCTTACTTTTTCGCAACTGATTCGAGAACGCGACAGATTTTGCCAGTCGACGGCACCGGTTCCCGGCGACGATACCAGTTCCGGGCCGAACCACACGCGCGAACCGTCTACAACGGCGATCGCCGCACTAACTGCCTCGAGCAGCACCCGGTAAATCGAGGCCGGCCCGGCGCGCATCCGAGGGACTGTCGTATGCTAGTTGTGGGCAATCGTTATCCGGTTCCGGCCGCTAGAACGCACAATGTACGAGTTCGCAGTCGGTCCGCTGCAATCCCAATCGGTGCTCGAGGAGCCCCTCCTCCTCGTCGGAGCGGTCGGGCTCCTCCTCGTCGTGATCACGGTCTGGCAGATGGTCGAGATCGTTGACGCCTACGACAGGGCCGCGCTGACCGTCTTCGGCGAGTACCGCAAACTGCTCGAGCCGGGGCTGAACATCGTCCCGCCGTTCGTGTCGCGAATATACACGTTCGACATGCGAACGCAGACGCTGGACGTCCCCCAGCAAGAAGCGATCACCCGCGACAACTCGCCGGTCACCGCCGACGCAGTCGTCTACATTCGGGTTATGAACGCCAAACGCGCCTTCCTCGAGGTCGACGACTACCAGCGCGCGGTCTCGAACCTGGCACAGACCACGCTGCGCGCCGTGATCGGCGATATGGAACTCGACGACACGCTCAGCCGGCGCGAGATGATCAACGAGCGAATTCGGACCGAGCTCGACGAGCCCACCGACGAGTGGGGCATTCGCGTCGAATCGGTCGAGGTCCGTGAGGTGACCCCCTCGGCCGGCGTCAAGGGTGCGATGGAGGAACAGACCTCCGCCGAACGTCGCCGCCGCGCGATGATCCTCGAGGCGCAGGGTGAACGCCGCAGCGCCGTCGAGAAAGCCGAGGGTGACAAGCAGTCGAACATCATCCGCGCCCAGGGGGAGAAACAGAGCCAGATTCTCGAGTCCCAGGGTGACGCGATTTCGACCGTGCTGCGTGCACGCTCCGCCGAATCGATGGGCGAGCGCGCCGTCATCGACAAGGGAATGGAGACGCTCGCCGAGATCGGCCAGGGCGAATCGACAACGTTCGTCATGCCCCAGGAACTCACCTCGCTTGTCGGCCGCTACGGCAAGCACCTCTCGGGCAGCGACGTCGAGGGGAACGGGACCGATCTCGAGAGCCTCGAGTTCGACGATGAAACCCGCGAACTGATCGGCCTCGACGACATCGCGGACATCATCGGCGAGATCGACGAACAGGCCGAGATGGACGTCGAAGCGATGGAAGAACAGGCTCGAGCGATCAAGGAAGGGCAGGACGTGGGAATGGCAGCCGACGAGCCGATCACGATGTCGGAGACGGAAGACGAACCTGAGCCCGAACTGGGCTCCGATTCGGAGTAGCGCTACCCGTACCGTTGCTATGTTCTATAGTAGCCACTGAAAGTCATTGCACATCTGATCGAACGACAGCGATACGATTAGTGTGTGAATCGTTTCAGTGGCTACTAGAGAGGGATCGGGTGAGACAACGCATCCTGCTATCGTGGCACCAGGGAATCGCCACGCCCTCCCCAGCCGATTGCTGCTCACGGCGGCTCCGCCGCCGTTCGCATGGTATGCGAGAACGGAGGTCTCGCACTATTTGGATGGTTCGCGGAACCGCCGGTTCCGCGCTAACGCTCACTAGCGTTCGCTCATCCACTGGAAGACGCAAGCGTCTTCCAAGCAGTCGCTCGTTCCGTCTGCTCACGGCCGCTTCGCGGCCGTTCGAACGGTATTCGAGACCGGCGGTCCCGCACTACTCGCGACGACCTCGCGCAGTTTCGGGCCGCGGCTCACTGTCGTTCGCCACGGCACAGCGCGCGCCACCGCACTCGGGTGACCGGTCCGGGTAGAACGTTCCGACCCAGTAGCAAGCCTATCTCTCATGGCAAAACGCATCTGAAGAAGAGTATTCCAACAGCGCCTCTCGTTTCGCTCGCTCGAGTCCACGGATCGCTCTCAGTTCGAGTGTTCGTCCGCTCGTAGTCACTCCGATGCCTCGTCACGGAGGAGCACGATCCGAAAACGAGTGGATCGAGCGCGTTCAGAACTGTTTCGTTCGGCCCGCGGCCGACCACGGGTCGGTCGGCGCGTCGCGCGGGACGCGAACGGTGCGGTGTTGCTGTGCGCGAACCCGACCGGCGAACGCCCAGCGCCTGTCGTCCCACGTTTCTTCGCCATCAGCCGCCGCTGCGGCGGCCGCGAGCGCGTGATCGTGGAGATGCGCACCGATGGCGGCCGCGATGGCCGCGGCCTCGTCCGCTGCTGCATCGTCCGGCAGGTCGAGAGAGACGTCTGCGGGCAGCGCCGCCTCGAGCCCCGTCGGATCGTCGCTGTCGGCCGTCGCTGCGGTGTGCCCGTCGCCCTCGGCCCGTCCGCCGTCGTTGGTCGTCGTCTGTTGGCTGGTAGTCATCTGGCTACAGCGGGATGTTGCCGTGTTTCTTGTCGGGGTTTTGCTCGCGTTTGGTCTCGAGCATCTCGAGGTCGGCGATCAACCGCGGCCGCGTCTCGGTCGGAACGATGACGTCGTCGAGGAAGCCCTTGTCCGTCGCGGTGTAGGGGTTGGCGAACTCCTCGCGGTACTCGTCGATGAGCTCGTCGCGGAGTTCGTCGGGGTTGTCGGCTTCGGCGAGTTCCTCGCGGTAGAGGATGTTGACCGCACCCTGTGGACCCATGACCGCGATCTCAGCGGTCGGCCAGGCGTAGTTGACGTCCGCGCCGAGGTTCTTCGAGGCCATGACGCAGTAGGCACCGCCGTAGGCTTTCCGGGTGATGACGGTCAGCAGCGGGACGGTCGCTTCCGCGTACGCGTAGAGAAGCTTTGCACCGTGACGGATGATCCCGCGGTGTTCCTGATCGGTGCCGGGCATGTAGCCGGGGACGTCGACGAAGGTGACGATCGGGATGTTAAACGAGTCACAGAAGCGGATGAACCGCGAGCCCTTCATCGAGGCGTCGACGGTCAGCGTGCCGGCGTTGACGCGGGGCTGGTTGGCGACGAGGCCGACCGAGCGCCCGTCCAATCGGCCGAAGCCGACGACGATGTTCTTCGCGAAGTTGTCCGCAACCTCGAAGAACGAGCCCTCGTCGACGACGCTGTCGATGACGTCGGTCATGTCGTAGGGCTTCTGGGGACTCGGCGGAACGATGTCTTTGAGCTGGTCGTCGCGGCGGTCCGGGTCGTCCCACGGTTCGACGCGCGGCGGGTCCTCAACGTTGTTCTGCGGGAGATAGGAGAGGAGCCGTTTGATATCGTCGAGCGCCTGCTCCTCGGTCTCGCAGGCGAACTGGGCGACACCGGTCTTGTTGGAGTGGGTCATCGCACCGCCGAGTTCCTCGTGGGAGACCTCCTCGCCGGTGACGGTCTTGGTGACCCCGGGCCCGGTGATGTACATGTGGCTGGTGTCCTTGACCATGAAGATGAAGTCCGTGATCGCCGGGGAGTAGACCGCGCCGCCGGCACACGGCCCCATCGTCGCCGAAATCTGTGGGATGACGCCGCTGGCCTCCTGGTTTCGGCGGAAGATTTCGGTGTAGCCCGCGAGGCTCTTGACACCCTCCTGAATGCGAGCCCCGGCGGAGTCGTTGAGTCCGATGACCGGTGCGCCGACCTCCATCGCCATGTCCATGACCTTACAGACCTTCTCGGCGAAGACCTCGCCGAGCGAGCCGCCGAAGACGGTGAAATCGTGGGCGAAGACGAACGTGGTCCGTCCGTTGACCTCGCCATAGCCCGTGACGACGCCGTCGCCGGGCACCTTCTTCTCTTCCATCCCGAACTGGCTCGTCTGGTGGGTCCGGAGCTGGTCGAACTCCGTGAAGGTTCCCTCGTCGAGGAAGTAGTCGATCCGCTCGCGGGCGGTCATCTTCCCCTTGTCGTGTTGCTTTTCGATTCGCGCCTCGCCACCGCCCTTGCGGGCCTCTTCGCGGAGTTCTTCGAGTTCCTCGATACGATCTTCCATCGTCATAGGTGAACCCTCCCGTGTCGACTCATTGCCCGGGGCAACGGTCACCTGAATAAAAAACGTTCTGTAACTCGTATTATTTCCCATGAGGGTTCGACCGTTCTCATACCGCACGGTCTCGAGTCAGTTCGGTCGAAAGACAGCGGAGCGGTGAGTTCCGGTTGAATCGTGGCGGTGTACAGTAGCTTTCAGTGGCTACGATAGTCGCCTCGAGCGGCACGTCGAAGCTCCCGCCCCGGTAACTTCTCTCATCGCAATCGGTAGCAGTGCCGACGGACATCGGACGGTCACGCGGCTTCAAACGCGGAGACGGTAATTGACGCTCGACAACAACATAGTAAATTCCACAATGGATAGTGGCAAAAATGTGTAATATGGGAAAAGAGTGGATATAGTCTCCAAATGTAAGGTTTTAAGGGGTAGAGACTGTCGTCTCAACTATGGCACAACGGGAATCATGGGCAACGAGAACAGGCTTCATCCTCGCTGCGGTCGGGAGCGCGGTGGGATTAGGAAACATCTGGCGGTTCCCCTATCAGGTGGGTGAACAGGGCGGTGCAGCGTTCCTGTTTATTTATCTCCTGTTGATCGTCGGGATCGGCTTTCCGGTAATCCTCGTTGAGTTTGTCGTCGGCCGAAATACGGAACGGAACCCCGTCGGCGCACTAAAACGGATCGGCAGCGGCGCGTGGACGAAGATCGGCTGGGTCTTCGTCACGGCCGGCTTCGTCATCCTCTCGTACTACAGCGTCGTTGCCGGCTGGACGATTCGGTACGTCCTGCTGGGACTGCAGGGTGAGTACACCGCTGATGCTGCGCCCGCACAGTTCGGCGAAGTCGCGAGCGGTCTCGACGCCGTCGTCCTGCACGCGATCTTCATGGCAGCCGTCATCGGAATCGTTGCGCTTGGAATCGAACGCGGGATCGAACTCTCGGTCAAGGTGATGGTTCCGGCCATCATCGTCATCTCGATCGGACTCGCCGCCTACGTCTTCACGCTCGACGGAGCCGCTGACGCGTACGCGTACTATCTCTCGCCGGAATTCAGCACTATCGCGGCCAACTGGACGACGATTCTCCCAGCGGCCGCTGCACAGGCCTTCTTTACGCTCTCGCTCGGGATGGGCGTGATGATTACCTACGCGTCCTACCTCGGGGAGGACCGAAACCTCGCATCGGACGCCGGTATCATCGCCGGCCTCGACACCTTCATCGCCTTCACCGCCGGGATGATCGCGTTCCCAATCCTGTTCGCCGCGGGAATCGAGCCCGGAGCGTCCGGCCCGGCGCTCATCTTCGTGAGCCTCGCCGCTGCGTTCGCCGAACTGCCGTTCGGCGGCATCCTCGGCGCGATCTTCTTCGCTACCGTCGCCATCGCCGCGCTCTCGAGTGCGATCAGTATCATGGAAGTCGTCGTCTCCTATCTGATCGACGAACGCGGCTTCGGCCGGGTTCCCGCGACTGTCGCGCTGGGCGTAGCCATGTTCCTCGTGGGAGTTCCGGCCGCGCTCGACCTCATCTTCGTCGACCTTTACGACGGCTTCGCGAACAGCATCTTACTCATGCTCGGTGGACTCTTGCTTTCGATCTTCGTGGGCTGGGTCGTTCCCGACCTCGCGCTCGATGAAATCGGCAAAGGGATCAAAGACGTCGGATCGCTGGGTGTCGCGTGGCTCTGGTTCATCCGGATTCCGGTCGTCGTCGCGCTGGTCGCCCTGGTCGCGCTGAACGCGTGGGACTACTACGGGTTCCTCACTGGCCCCTTCTCCGACTGGCTGAGTGCGAATCTCTGACCGGTCACCGACACTCGCCTCGAATCAACCACCGCCGCATTTTTTGAGCCCGCTTCGAGTCGGTCTCAGGCCTCGCCGTAGACCGGCACGGCTGCCCCGCTCGTCACCGCCGCGCCGTCGCTACAGAGAAAGGTCATCACGTCCGCGATCTCGAGCGGGTCGACCCACGAGTCGTGGTCCGCGTCGGGCATCATCTCCCGGTTCATCGGCGTGTCGATCACGCTCGGCATAACGCAGTTCGCCCGCACCGTCCCGCGGTTCTCTTCGGCGAGGGTCTCCGTTAGCAGCCGAATGCCGGCCTTCGTGATCCGGTAGGGCCCATCACCCTCGCCGCCCTCGAGCGAGGACCGCGCGCTGATACTGACGATCGATCCCGTCGAGTTCTGGAGGTGGGGCAGGGCGTGTTTCGACGCGAGAAACGCCGTCTTCAGGTTGACGTCCAGCAGGAGGTCGAACTCCTCGAGATCGGTGTCCTCAACGTGATCGCCGCCGCGCCACGTTCCGGCGATGTTCAGCAGGTGATCGATCCGGCCGTGGTCGTCGGCGACGGATTCCATCAGTGCAGCCACGTCGTCCTCGTCGGTCAGGTCGGCCTCGTAGAACGCGAGGTCGGATTCTCCGTCGGGGTCGCGCTCGAGCAGGCTGTCCTCATCGTCCGGCGCGATCACGTCCACGGCACAGACCGTCGCGCCCGCCTCGAGGAAGCGATCGACGGCAGCGCTGCCGAGCGCGCCGCTGGCACCGGTGATCACTGCAACGGTTCCGTCGAAGTCGACGTCGAACTCGGTTTGGACGGACATACAGAACAGTGTGCGGTCCGCTCGCATCAAAGGTGGGGGCGTTGACGATCGTCCGACGGCGGGTACCGGGCCGCCGTTACGAATGGCCCGTCGGCAGGGCCGCTCGGCGGAACCAAAACTCGGCGATCGCGTCCGCCATCTCGGCGTACTCCGTCGGCTCCGTCGGCTTCGTGAGGTACGCGTTGGCCGCGAGATCGTAGCTCGCGCGAACGTCCGACAGGTTCGTCGATCGCGTCAACACGAGCACGGGGAGCCGTGCGAGTTCGGGCTCGGCCGTCACCGCCTCGAGGAACTCGAGACCGTCCATCTGCGGCAGGTCCAGATCCAACAGGATGAGGTCCGGAACGACCGGCGGCTCGCCGTCGCGGCCGGTGAGGAGCGAGAGCGCTTCCGCGCCGTCGCCAATGACGCGAATCGAGGACTCGATCGCCAACCCGGCGAACGCCTCGCGGACGAGGCGGACATCATCATCGTCGGCTTCGACGAGGAGCACGTCGATCGGCTTGTCGCGTCGACCGCTCATAGCGGAGGTAGAACTGCCAGATACATGACTTGTATATCCAATTCAGTAATCAATTCACCTTTGCAAGGGTACTTGGTTAAGGCTACTCGCTACACAATTTGGGACTCGTGCAGTACCGATCGGTCCGAGGCGACGATTGCGAAGAACGTCCGAATAAAGTCGCCGAGCCCCAATCACCACTGTATGCGGCTCATCGCGCATCGAGGGTTCGCTGCGACCGCTCCCGAGAACACGATTAGTGCCGTTCGAGCCGCGGCCGACCGCGCCGACGCCGTCGAGTTCGACGTGCGACGCTGTGGCTCCGACGAACTCGTCGTCGTCCACGACGAGACGATCGACCGCGTCACCGACGGCACCGGGACCGTCGCGGACGCCGCCCTCGCGGACCTCTCCGCTCGCTCGGTGCGCGGCTCCGGCGACGGAATTCCGACCCTCGCGGCGATGCTCGAGGCCCTCCCGCCGACCGTCGAGGCCCACATCGAACTCAAAGAATCCGGCATCGCCGCGGACGTCCTCGTTGCTCTCGAGGACGCGGCCCTCCTCAATCGCGTCGTCCTCACCTCGTTTCTGGTTTCCGAACTGCGGACGGTTCGCGACCGCGATCCGAGTCAACCGATCGGGCTCCTCGTCAGTCGGCACCTCGAGACGCCGATCACCACGGCGGTCGAATTCGACTGCGACGTCATCGGGGCGAGCTACTGGCGCTGTCTGGCGACACGCGTCGTGCCGCGAGCGACGGCGGTGGGACTCGAGGTCCACGCGTGGACGATCGAACGACGAGCGGTGGCGAAATTGCTCGCTCGCCGCGGCGTCGAGTACGTTGCGGCGGATCGACCGATCGACGTGTGACCGCTCGAGACGGGCGATCGACGCGTCGGGAGGAATCGATAGCACGGACGGCCCGCTCGCGGGCCGGTCGTTCGACGACCGATCTCGACTGCGAGAGCGGTGGTTTCGAACGGTAGCGCAGAACGATCGGCCGACCGCCGAGGCTCGAGAAGTCCAGTTACGACGAATAGCGCGATCATCGAGATGTCACGACGACGCCCGCCACGATTACGGTTGCGAGGAACGAGAGGCCGCCGAGAAACAGCCAACCCGCGTTGTAGCCGACCGTATCGATCAGGTAGCCGAACACTGGTGGTGCGAAGAGCCCACCGACGGTGGCCGCGAGCTGACCGGCGGCCGAGGCGGCCCCGATCTCGTCGTTGGCGACGACGGTCGAGAGACAGGAATAATACAGCCCCGTCGAGCCGAGCGCGAAGACGCCGAGCACTGAAAAGACGATACCCGCCCCGAACGGCGTCTCGATGACCGGAACAACGAAAAAGAGAACGCCGCCACCGAAGGTCTGAACGAGCAGAATTGAAAGCGTTGTACCGCGTGAATTCCCCGGGAGGGTGTCAGCGAACCAGCCCGCGACGATTTTCCCGACGCTGCTGGACATTTGCACCATCGCCAGCACGATCCCACCGGTCGCAACTGTCGCGCCGACGGATTCCTCGACGTAGAGGATCGTGTACCCGGTCGTCGTGTAAAACCCCGCTCCGATACAGATTCCCGCGGCCGTGAGAAGCAGGTAGGATCGATTCGTCGCTAGCCCTCGAAAATCCGGGTACGTCGCTGCGGCCCCACTGGTGCCCGAATACGTGAGATAAAAGAACGCGGCGACAGCGACGCCGACGGCTGCAGCGACGAGAAATCCCGTTTGCCAGACGGCGACACCGACCAGCCCCGTTACTAGAACGGCGCTGATCGCGCTTCCGATGGTCGGCCCGATCTGCTTGATTCCGATCGCTCGGTGCTGCCACGCGGGTTCGACGTTGTCGAAGATCGCTTTATTGGTCCCCGGTGTCGCGGTGCCGTACATCGACCCGAGGAGAAACGCTGCGACGAGTAACAGCCCGTAGGTCGGCGCGACCGCGATAAGAACCGCGCCAACTGCGAGTCCAACCAAGCCAATCGTCAGCGTTCGGTGTTCGCCGAACCGATCGGTGAGAACCCCGATGGGGAGGAGAAAGACAGCGTATCCGAGCGTCAGAGCCGTGATGACGAATCCGACGGTCGTTCCACTGAGCGAGAAGGTATCCCGGAAGAACGGCGTTCCGGCATAGACGGCATAGTAGCAAATACTGGCCGCAACGTGCCAGATCGTTATCTGTGAGACGAGTCTCCGGCCGCCCTTTGTCACGGTTTTGATATAGTCAGAGGTGTATTAAGTACTATCGACGGGGAGATCGATCGAGTCGCTCTCTCGATAGTAGCCACTGAACGTCACTGCACACCTAATCGCATAACGACGTTGCGATTAGTGTGTAATTCGTTTCAGTGGCTACTATAGTCGCCGACGGTCGTCACTGACACCGTCCGCGTTCGCGGGCCGTCGCACTCCACGAACAACACCGACTGCCACGTCCCCAGCGCTAACTCCCCGTCCTCGACTGGAACCGTCACGTCCGGACCGATCAGCGCGGCCCGCAGATGCGAGTCCGCATTGCCGTCCAGTTCGTCGTGTGCGTGCCCCTCGTCCGGAACGAGATCCCGCAGGAACGACTCGAGGTCGCCGCGAAGCCGCGATTCGTTTTCCTGGACGACGAGGCCGGCCGTCGTGTGCTCGACGAAGGCCGTACAGGTCCCCGACTCGAGGTCGTCAGGAACGGCCGCCGCGATGCGATCGGTCACGTCAACGGTCGTCAGCCGCGACTCGGTTTCGACGGAAAACGCCATGCGCAAGTGGTCGACCGCGAGGATAGATTGCGTTTCGGTCCGCACCGACGAACGACATGCCCTTACGAAAGTTGCCGCGTGGCCCACGCGGCCCGGTCACGCACGTTCGGAGCCGGGTCCTCGCTCGCGAGGGTTCGCAGATACGGGACGGCCGCGTCGACGCGACCGTGACCGAGCGCGACGCAGGCGTTCGCCCGCACGTGCGGGTGGTCGTCCGCGAGTAACTCGAGTAACTGGCCGCGAACCGGGTCGACGGCGGTTTCGACGCCGGCGACGACGCGGCTGACCGCGACCGCCGCGATCGCGCGAGTGTCGGGATCGTCGCAGGACAGCGCCGCCCCGAGTTCGGCGCACACTGGCTCGACCGCGGTGGGATCGCGGCGGGCCACGTCGCCGAGACAGCCGATCGCGTCGTATCGCAACGACGCGTCGTCGTGATCTGCGAGCGCGGCGGCCTGTGCGACGAACTCGAGGGAGGGCAACGCGGCGTCGGAGCGCGCCAGTCGACCGAGCGCTCGGAGCGCGGGCGGCCCGTTTTCGACCGGGTCCGCCGCCAGCGCATCGATGAGAACCGATGCGGCCGGTTCGATCGCGGTCGGGTTCTCCCGGGAGACGTGTGCGAGTATACGAATCCCCCACCGATCGGAGCCGTTTCGCCGCTCGAGCACCTCGGTGATCGCTGCCGCGTGCTCGACCAGCACGTCCGGCCGCTCGGCCGCGACGGTGGCGAGACACCGGAGTAGGTCCTCCACCATCGGCTCGTCGGCATTCCCAACGGCGACGGCGACGATCGATCCGGTTGACGGCGCGACATCGGTCGGCGCTTGGGCTGCCAGATCGGCGAGACAGGCGGCGATATCGTCGCGAAAATCGATCGCTGGCCGCTCGAGCAGCGCCCGGAGCTTCGGAACCGTCGGGACGTACGCTGCCGCCTGGCTGCGCTCGTCGATCGCAGTGCGGATTCGGCGGACTGCGGCCCGTTGTTCGGCCGGTTCCTGCTCGTCGAGTTGTGCAAGTACCGACGGGAGGTCGATCCCGGCGGCCCCCCGGCCCCGAGGCTCGACGGCCTCACCCCATTCCCCATCCATCGTCTCCTGCATTGGAGATGGTCTATAAAAACATTCTGGCCGAATGGCGGGGAAATGGCCTTTGTTCGGGCGGTACAGCGTCGAATTACGGGTTGCTCGAATTTGAACTATCGGCGCTCGAGACCGAACACAGGTCGTTCGGGCTCGACGTATCGATCGCTCGAGTCACGAAACGGGCATCGAGCGTCCCTAGGCGAGCCACTCCTCGGGCTTGGTGTCGTAGTCGACGTCGTCGGCCGCGAGATGTTCGACCTCCTCCCACGGCACGTCCTCTGTCGTCATCGTCTCGCCGTTGTACCGGATCAGTTTGCCCTGCTCTTCGGGTTCGGGCTCACGATTCCTTCGCTTGGCGACCTCGATGTCGTGCTCGTCGATCTCCTTGACGATCGTCAACAGGTTCACCGGCCGCCCCCACAGCTCGAAGATCCGCTTGAGGGTCTCCTTGGCCTGCCCCAGATCGAGCATAACGCCATTGTACTGGTGGCCCAGCAGGAGTTCGTTCGCGTTGTTGTAGTTGCCGTCGTAGACCGCGATCGTCGGCTTCCCGAAGTTGGTGAACTGCAGGAGGAGCTTCTTCTTGACGTCTTCTGCGGCGTCACTGGCGACGTGGAACTGCCCGGTCGCCTGCGAGTGCTCGTAGGTGAAGTAGTTGTTCTCCGTGATGAACTCCTGGGTCAGGAACTCGTCGAGGAAGGTCACGTCGTTGTGGCTCTCCCGCACGTCGAACAGCCGATCCCAGCCGGCAGCGAAGTCGACATCTTCGAGTGCCTCTGCGACCGACGAATAGCGGGCGTCGTCGAACAGGTAGCGGCCGATCCGCTCGAGTTCATTCTGCGTGACCCGCGCGAGGAAGCCGCGGTTCTGGCGCTTGACCAGCGAGTAGTGTCGGCGAGCGACGCCCTCGTATGTCAACACCTTCCAGGGGTATTTCGACACGTCGATCTCACCGGCTCGCGCCCGCTCGAGCGCCTCGCGGTCGACCCACTCGTCGGGCACCGCCTCGAGCGAGTCCAGCGTCGCGGGCGTAATCGTCTCGATGGCCGCCGGCGGCTCGAGGCCGTCGAGAACCTCGTCGAAGTCGATGACCTCGGTGAGGTTCCGCCAGGAGACGCCCTCGACGCGCAGGAGAGCCTCGAGGACCTCCCGTCGGTTGGTCGTGTTCTCGACGTACTCCCAGAGCTCCATCCCGAGGCTGTAGGGGTTGAGGCCGCCCGACGCCAGGACTTTGGCCATGTGGTCGGCGTAGTTGAGGAACTCGTCGTCGCCGGCGAAGGCCTCGTCGGTCATCATCGTCGACTCCCAGTAGGCGGCCCACCCCTCGTTCATCACCTTCGTCATCTTCTGGGCGGCGAAGTAGTACGCCTCCGCACGCATCATATCGAGGATGTCGCGTTGCCACTCCGTCATCTCGACGCCCCGGCCGGCGTCCGCGTCGTACTGCTTGCCGTGCTCGCGGACGAACGCCAGCACGTCCTTCTGTGGCTCCTCGGGGAAGTTCACCGCGACGTCCTCGCCCTCGAGCTTCTCGACCCATGCCTCGTCGAACACCTCGCCTTTGATCTCGTCGGAGAGCTCGAGTTCATCTAACTTCTCGGCCAGGTCCTCGTCGAGTTCCTCGTGGGCCGGCCCGTCGATGTCGAGCCGGCGGCTGAACACCTGATGCTGGTCGATGTTGTCCTCGAGGCTCAGGCAGTGATCGATCCACTTCTCGACCTCGGCGCGGTCGATGTCGGGGTCGGCCATGTACTCGTCGATGGCTCTGGCGTGTCGTTCGAGCATGGCGGCGGCGTTGACCTGGTCCTCGTCGGCCTGGCCGCCCGTGAACATGCCGAACCAGTCGTTGTTCGCGAAGAAGTCCGAGTGGGCCTCGACGTGGGTGATGACCGCCTTCTGGTCGGCCACCGTGTTCGACTCCTGCAGGAACGCGTGGGCCGGGTTGTCGTTGTTGACGATCTCGAAGGCCTTCCCGCCGCCGTACTGGCCCTGCTTCTGTTGCTTGTCGTACTGCATCCCCCACCGCCAGTGGGGGTAGCGGCTCTGGAACCCGCCGTAGGCGATGAGTTCGTTCATCTCGTCGTAGTCGATGATCCAGTACTTCACTGGGTAGGGCTCGAGACCGAGCTTCTCGGCCAGGTTTCTGGCCTCCTCGACCGGTTCCTCGAGATCGCTGGCGATCGCCTGTTTGCGGAATCTGTCCGAATTACTCATTGTCATCACTCTCCGTGGAGAGGATCTCGTAGATCGCGTCGGTCACGTCCGCCTCGTCGTTGACGTACGCCACCGCGACGTCCTCGGCGTCGGTACCGAAGTGGCGCTCGAGTTCCTCTGCGTGGGTGGCGTTGATCGCGTTCCCGCTGGGCTGGGTCTCCACGTAGGCGTGGAGGTTCGCCGGGATCTGCTCCATCAGGGGGATCACGCGCTCGCCGGTGTCGTTCGAGGAGTTCTCCGAGTCGCCGGCCGCGAAGACGTACCGGTTCCAGTCGCTCCAGGGGTACTCCTCGAGCAGCTGGTTGGCAAGTTCGTATGCGCTCGAGATCTTGGTGCCGCCGCCGCTCCGGATGCCGAAGAACTCGTCGCGCTCGACCTCCCAGGCGTCGGCGTCGTGGGCGATGTAGACGAACTCGGCGTTGTCGTACTTCCCCTGCAGGTACCAGTCCAGCGGGGTAAAGGTCCGCTCGACGAGTTCGCGCTTTTTCTCGCGCATCGAGCCGGAGACGTCGCGGATGTTGACGACCACGACGTTCTTTTCTTTCTCCTCGATGATCTCGGGGTGGCGGTAGCGCTCGTCCTCGCGGCGGAAGGGGACGTGTTTGATCCCCTCTCGGCGGATCTTCTGCTGGACGCTCTCGCGCTCGACGTTGTTCTCGACTTCCTCGATCGAGGCCCACTTGCCGCGTTCCTCGTCGGGAATGTTGCTGTAGGCCTCTTCGACCCACGCCATCGACACCGGCAGGCTCTCGCCGCGGGCCCACTCGAAGACGTCGCGCGGCTCGATCCCCTCGACCTTGCACAGCTCCTGCAGGAACTCTTCGTCGAAGTCCATCGCGAGCTTGCGCTTGAGCCCCTCCTTGAACATCCGCTCGAAGTCGAGCGTGCTGTTGGGGCCGCTTCGCGTGAGGTCGGTGAACGGGCCTTCCTTCTCCTCGATGACTTTCTTCCCCTTCGGGTCGAGGTCGAGGCCGAGCTCCTCGTCGAGCTCTTCGGCGAACTCCTCGGGGTCCATCTCGTAGTACTCGTGCTCGCCGCCGTCCTCGCCGGGGTCGCCGTCCTCGCCGTCGTCGTCGCCCGGTTGTGGCTGGGGCTGGCCGACTGGCTGGCCGGTGTCGGGCGTGCCGTCCTCGCCCTGTCCGACGCCGCCCTTGTCGTGCTGGTCGTACTCGAACTCCGGCAGCGAGACGATCTTCACCGGAATGTTGATCTCGCCGGGCCGGCTCTGGCCGAGGTCACCGTACTGGATGAAGTCAGCGAGGTCCTCGCGGCGCTCCTCGCCGACTTCGCGGAATCGATCGAGGTCGTCTCTCAGTCCCATCTGTAGCTCACCTGTCCCATGACGTGTCTGCTGGTCAGTTCGGCCGACGCCTCGGTGTAACCGAAGAGGTCGACCATCGTCGCGATCGTGCTCTCCTTGACCGCTTCTGTCTCGGTCCCGCCGGGCGGATCGCTCCACTGTCGCGGGTCGAAGTCCTCGAAGGTCCGCTCGACGTCGTCCCAGTCGTGGCTCTCGAGGACGGTCTTGATCACCGGGATCGCCGTGAGGTCGACGTCCTCGACGGAGAAGTCCTCGTTGCGGTGCTCCCAGGCGTGGCGGTTCAGGGAGGTGATGACCTTCTCGCGTCTGAAGTTCCGGACGCTTTCGCGGGGGAGGTTCCCCTCGTATTCGGACTCGGAGAACCGACCGAGGTGCTCGATCTCGAAGAGCTTCATCGTCAGCGGGTCGGGCTCGACGCGCTCGCCGCGGTCGTTGTACAGCGGCTCCTCGGTCTCCCAGGCGTAGACGTGTTCGACGTACTCGGCGACGGTCTCCTCGTCGACGCGTTTGTCGTGCATGATGGCCTCGATGACGTCCGACTCCTGCTGGTCGTAGATGTAGTTCTTCACAGGGACGACGCGGTTCTCGAACTCCGAGCGCTCGCCAGTCGAGAAGACCGGCGCGTCGGCCAGCCCCTCGACCATGGCGTTCAACACGTCGCGGGGCATGACGACGTCCTCGACCGGCAGCTCCGCGTGGTGGCGCTCGAGGTCCGCCTGGAGCAGTTCGGCGAGCGTGTCCCGCGTGTACGTGACCGGAATCCCGTGGTCGCCGTCGTTGCCGTCGTCGTCGAAGTCGAACTCGTCTTTCTCCCGACGAGTGTCGCCCTCCTGGAGGTAGCCCTGATCGTAGATCCGGGCCTTGTCGACCAGATCGAGCCCGTTCGGGAGGTTCTCCTCGTCCAGTCGCGTGACGACCGCGTACAGCGCGGCCGCCTCGATTGCGTGGGGTGCGAACTCCTGGGGTCGCGTGCGGCCGTCCTGTCCTTTGACCGTCACCGTCACCGGCGCGCGGATCCGATCCTCGAGTTCGTCGTAGCTCTCGGCCTCCCAGACCGAGGTCTCGTTGGTCAGCTCGCGGCGGATCAGCTCCGTCTCGAGGCTCAGGTTCGTCAGGTAGCCAAAGCGGTGTTTGTCCAGCCGGCGCTTCAGGGCCTTCAGCGGGTCCATGCCGTTGCGATCCGAGTGCTGGTTGAGCTGGGCCTCCAGATCGGGGTTGGAGATGATCAGCAGCTGGGAGTCGACGTCCATCCCGATCCCCTTGTCGAGCTTCACCGACTGCTCGTCGGGGACGTTCAGCAGTTTCTGGAGGAGATCGGCGTGCTGAGCGGCATCCTCGACGATGGTGAGGACGCTATTGCCCTGCGAGAGCACGCCGTCGTAGCTGAAGGCCTGCGGGTTCTTCCGGCCCCGCGAGTCCAGTTCCTGGAGCATGCCGTGCATCCAGGATCCGACGAGGCGCTCCTTGGGCGGACCGTCGTCTTCCGAGTGGAGGACGCCGACGCCCTGGCCCACGTCGACGACGTAGTTCTTCACGCGGAGGTGGTCCTCGTCCGTGATCGCCGAGAACAGTTCCTCCTCGCCCTCCCGGCGGTAGCGCTCCTCGAGGAAGTCGTAGGCCTCACGGGAGAACGGGTCGAGTTGCGCGTCGACCTGCACGGGAACGTGATCGTCGAGTTCCGCGTTGAGTCGCTCGAGCAGGTCCTCGCGGACGTTCTCGGGGAACACCGACAGCGGGTGGGCCTGCACCGGGCTCTCGTACCAGTTCTGTTCGTCTCCGGCGCTGGCGTCGCCGCCGTAGCTCAGGCCGCGCTCGCCGGCGTCGGCGGTCGAGATGTTCCACTCGACGGTGTAGCGGCGGCCGTCCGGCGTCTTCGAGTACTCGCGCAGCCCGTTGACCAGACACCGCTTGAGTTCCGATTTTCCGGTCGCCGTGGGTCCCTCGAACCAGATGATCTTCTCGTCTTTCGCCCGACCGGCGGCGATCGACCGCAGATCGTCGACGAACCCGTTGAGCACCTCGGTGTTGCCGAGGATCGCGTGCTCGCCGTCGTTGTGCGGATCGTCGAAGAAGCGGTAACGCTCCTTCTCCTCGCCCTCCTCGACGACGGTCCGGGTGCCCGCTGCCTCGATCGCCTCGAGTAGGTACTTCGAGGCGTGGGAGGCGATCGAGGGGTTCTCGAAGATGCGGTCGACGTACGCCGCGAGGTGCATCGGCTCCTCGTAGGTCTCCTCGAGGGCGCGGTCAGCGTCGCTGACGTAGTCGGTTCCTCGTGCCATGTTACTCTTCCATCTCTGCTTTGGCGACCTCCGCGCCGGCGAACTCGAGCACCTCCTTGGCCCCGCCCTCGGAGTAGTCCTGTTCCATCAGCGCGTCGATCCACGCGGAGCGCTCGTCGTCGTCGAACTCGTTGGCGCTCACCAGCGCGGAGAAGTTGATGTTGTGCTTCTTGTCCTCCCAGAGCTTGCGCTCGAGCGCGCGGCGCAGGCGCTCGTTGTCCTGCGGGTTGAACGCCTCGCCCTCGCGGGCCCTGCGGCTGACCCAGTTCGAGACCTCCTGTCGGAAGTCTTCCTTCCTGTCTTCGGGAATGTCGAGTTTCTCCTCGACGCTTCGCAGGAACGTCTCGTCGGGCTCTTGCTCGCGGCCCGTGAGTTCGTCCTCGATGGTGTCGTCGTCGATGTAGGCCATCACGTGATCCATGTACTTCTCGCCCTGGCGCTGGATCTCGTCGAGGTCGTAGGCCAGCGCATGGCGGACATCCTCGATGGCCCGCTCCTTGTACTCTTCGCGCACGGTCTCGAGGTAGCGGTAGTACTTCTCGAAGTTGTCCTCCGGAATCGAGCCGTGGTGCTCGAGGTTCTCCTCGAAGAAGTTAAACACCGTCAGCGGCGAGAGGAAGCCGCGCTGGCGGTGTTTGGAGTCCATGATCGCCTCGGCGATTTCGTCGCCGATGAACCGGGGAGAGACGCCGACCATGCCCTCGCCGATTTCGGCCGTCGCCTCGGCCTCTTCGCGGAGCTTCTTGATGTCGATGTCGTCGCCCTCGTCGATCTCGCCGTTGTAGGCCTTGGCCTTCGAGAGCAACTCGACGGTTTCGGTGTCGGGCTCCTCGATGCGCGTGAGGACGCCGAAGAGGCCCGCCATCTCGAGGGTGTGGGGCTCGACGTTGATGTCGGGGACATCGGCGTTGCTCAGCATCTTGTCGTAGATGTTGGCCTCGTCCTCGTAGCTGAGGACGTACGGGAAGTCGATCCGCTTGGTGCGGTCGTTGAAGGCCTCCATCTTCTCGTCGCCCTTCTTGTCCTTGTACTCGGGCATGTTGGTACGACCCACGATCACCTGGTCGATGTCGATTCGCGGGTTGTTCTTGGGCTTGATCGTCTGCTCCTGGGTCGCGTGGAGGAAGTCATAGAGGAACTCCCGCTGAAGTTTGAGCAGCTCTTCACCGGAGAAGATGCCGCGGTTGGCGTTACAGAAGGCACCCGAGTAATCGAACGCGCGCGGGTCGCTCTCGCCGTAGATGGCGATTTTCGAGTAGTTGACGTCTCCCGTCAGCTCCGTCTCGTCCTGGTTCTTCTTGTCCTTGGGCTCGAACGTCTCGAGGCCCTGGCGCTTGTTCTCGTCGGCGACGAAGCGGACGATCTCGATGTGGTTCTCGAGGACCTGCTGGAGGTCATCGTCGTAGTACGCCAGCAGCCGATCTATGTAGAACTCGCTTTCGGGGTCCAGCGCCTGCTCGTTCTGGATCGTGTACGGCGCATCGAGGTTCTCGTTGAGGTCGTCGATGACCCGCTGGCGCTGCTCGACGGGGAGCAAGACGAGCGGATCCTGGTTCATCGGTGACCGGACGGTGTCGTCGGCCGGGTCCTGGTCCTGAATCACGTCACAGAGGTTGGTCCACTTGAAGGTGTACATCCGCCCGTCGTCGCGAAGCGTGTAGTCCTCGAAGTACCTGCGGACCTGCTTGTCGAAGTGGGACTTCCCGGAGCCGACCGGGCCGAGGAGGAGCTTGATCCGGCGCTCGGGACCAAGGCGTCGAGCACCCGATTTGACCTTGTTCACGAACTCGTGGATCGACTGGTGGATGATCTTTCCGTAGAACGTGTTCTCACCGCCACCCAGCGGGTCCTCGCTCGCCAGTTGGTACTCGACTACCCCCTCCGTTTCGTCGTAGGTGGTGCCGTAGTAGTCGAACATATCCGCGACGCGCTGGTGGGCGTTGCGGGCAATCTTCGGGTCCTCGTACACCGCCTCGAGGTACCAGTCGAAGGACTTGGTTTCCCGCAGGTCTGCGGGCATCGATTCCTGATAATCCGTACTGAGCTGCTCGAGTGTCTCGATGTCACCGGTCATGGTATCATTGCCAGTTGCGGGGTTCTCCCGTCTGCAGTGCAGTCGTCCATTCGTGTGCGGACGACGTGAGCGGACGTCGTTCGACCGATCGGGGCGTCTCGTGGTCGAACCGTCGGAATCCGTCGCGTCGCGTCACCCGACGTGAGCGCGTCGTACTCGTCGGACTCCTCGAGCGGATTCTCGCGGAGCGCGACTCCGTCGCGGGCGGCTATATTGCGTGTCATGTGTCGTCTCTTCCACTCGCTGTCGTGCGGTGACCCCGCTGGCCGCGGACGACGATGCGCCGGGGACGGGCGCGGAGTGGATCGGTCCGCCGAACGGATACCGATAGTATTTAATGAGTGAGTAATCCAGGTACTTAGCCTTAGCCCCAAAAGGTATTTGTCAGAAGTTTATTGCAGGTAAATACTGCCAGAAGTCTATATTGGTGCTCGGTATCACACCCCATATTCGGCGGTCTATCGGATAAATCACCGGCCTGCAGCGTCCACGTCGGCTCGCGCGCACTCTTCTACCGCCAGTTTGTCACGACGATCCTGACGGGTTCGATAGACCGCTGTCGACCGGCTCGATCCGTCGCTCCCAACCGGCGAACCGGTGGGCCGGGCGGTCCATCGACGACTGATCCCGGTGTCGACGGGGAGGCCGTCCACCGATTCGGTGGCTACTAGAGGCGGGCAGTCCTAGCGACTCCCATGTCGGATTCGGAGACGGACGACGGGATCGACCGCTCGCGGCTCCCAGACGGCTGGACCGTCTGGAGCCAGGGGGAAGACGGCCGGCTCGTCCTCGCGTACCGACCGGACGTCTTCAACGCCACGGACTTCCCGGCACCCTGTCTGCCGACGCTGTATCTCACCCACGGCAAGCGGACCCGCCGCCCCGGCGTCAACCCCGCCGATACTGCCGACTCCGCGGACTGGTTCGTCACCCTCTATCTCGAGCCAGATGTCTCGCTGAACGAGACACTTCGATTTCCGACCCGGGAGGCAGCCCTCGAACGGACCGTTGCACTCGCCCGCCAGTTCGACGACGGCGAGATCGACTACCGATCGCTCTATCAGGTCCCTCGCGAGGAGTATTTCGACCGCCTCGACGACCTCACTGGCGACGAAAGCGCGGACTGACTGCTCTCGTGTCCGAATATATCGCCTGGCACTCCGATCAATCCTTCTCGCCGTGACACTCCGGTCAATCACCGGGAGGTGACACTCCGGTCGATCACCGGGACGTGACGCTTAACCGCCAGTGGCAACTACGCGTGGGTATGTCGACCGTTACACTCGTCGGTTCCCGGCTGGCCGAGCCCGGAACCGAGTTCGTCTATCAGGGCGAGGCCGACGGCTGCGCCGGCTGTCCCTACCGCAGTCAGTGTCTCAATCTCCAGCCCGGAACGAAGTATCGCATCACCTCCATCCGCGAGAACGCCCAGACGCTCGAGTGCGCCATGCACGACGGCGGCGTTCGCGCCGTCGAGGTCGAACCCGCGCCGACGCGCGCGAACATCACGTCCAAGGGAGCGTTCGCCGGCAGCAAGACGAGCCTCCCCGGTCCCTGTCCCTACGTCGCCTGTCCGAGCCACGAGTACTGCGAGCCTGACGGCGTCGACTTCGACGAGGAGTACCGCATTCGAGAGATCATCGGCGAGCCGCCACACGATGTTTGCCATCTCGACCGGCCGCTCGAGTTAGTCGAACTCGAGACCGACGACTGACGCGTCGGTTGCGGCACCCGACTCGAGAACCGCAATCGATCGCTCGGTGGCTCTCACCTGCCCCCTCCGTCACCGATTCGAAATCGATATTTTCCACTCCAGTCCCGTCAAGGCTCGTCACGTCACAGCGCCGGCAATCGCCAGGAGCCCCGCTCCGACCAGTCCGGCGATCCCCGCGCCGACGAAGGCCGGCGTGTACGTTCCCACGAGGTCGTACGTGAGGCCGGTGGCCCAGGGAGCGAGCAGCCCCGAGACGGCGAAGGAGACCGACACAAGCCCGAAGATCGCGTTGGGGTTCGCCGTCCCGAACAAATCCACCGTCAGCGGCGAGAGCAGCGCGCCGTTGCCCCCGTAGGCGATCCCGAAGATCACGGCGAAGCCGTAGAGTCCGAGCGGGGAATCGATGAAGGGTAGAGACAGCGTTGCTGCCCCCATGACGCCCGAACACGCGACGAACGTCTGAACGCGACCGAATCGATCCGCGAGCCCACCGATCCCGATCCGAGCCACCGCCGTCGTCCCGCCGATCGTCGCGAGCGCCACCGCACCCGTTTCCTCCCCGAGACCGATATCACCAGTGTGGGGGACGATATGAACGAGTACCGCGTACAGGGTCGCATAGACGAGTACCCAGCCCGTCATGACCAGCAGGAACTGCCGCGAGGTCGCGACGGCGACGAGCTCGCGCCGGTAGGCCTGCCACTCTGGCGGGTCGCGGTCTGGAACGCCGTCCGGGAACTCGTCGCCCGGGTCGGTATCGCTCGAGGCCGGATCGTCGGCGAACAGCGGCGTCACGAGCGCGACGGCGACCGTCGCGGCGACGACGAGTGCGAGGAACGCGTACCGCCACTCGAGGACGTCGATGAGCGCGCTCGCGGCGGGCGACATCGCGACCATCCCGATGCCGAGGCCGGCCGTGGCGATGCCGGTCGCGAGGCCGCGGCGGCGCTGGAACCAGCGCGGAACCGTGGCGTAGGAGACCACGTAGATCACACCGAGTCCAATCGCCGTGAGGACGCCGTAGGCGAACAGGAGCCCGGCGTACGAATCCGTCTGACTCGTCCAGACGCCACCGATCGCGAGCGTGACCGCACCGAACGCCAGCAGTCGCCGGACGCCGAAGCGGTCGGCGAGAACGCCCAGAGCCGCTGCCGAGAGGTAGATGACGACCGTCTGCAGGGAGAAGACCAACGAGACGGCGGACCGGGAAATTTCGAGGTCCCGCTGCATCGGACCGAGGAAGACGCCGAAGGCATAGGAGAGACCGAAGACGACGAAGGCACCGACGAAGCCGCCGGCGACGACGTACCAGCCGCGGTAGACGCGGCGATCGGCCGTCGGTTCCGTTCCGTCGACCACGCAAGCGGTATTGCCGGATCGATCCGAGCCGCCGTTGGGACACATTCGATCGTACTCTTCCGCCGCGGCACATAGTGTTTAACACGGTATTTGTGATTTGCTCATATATAATCTGCAGAGAGGACAGCGGCGACCGGGAACGTCGTCGAACGGCTCGGAAATCGAATCGCTGACGTCGTCGAACGATGGATGCCGAGCCCGTTTCTGTTCGCGATCATTCTGTCTTACGTCGTGTTCGTGGTCGGGATGATCTCGAGGGACAGGGGCCGACAGAAATGGTCCAACACTGGTACGACGGGTTCTGGGCGTTCCTCACGTTCGCGATGCAGATGGTACTAATAATCATGACCGGGTTCGTGATCGCGTATCACCCGCGAGTCAACGACGCGCTCCGGCGGCTGGCATCGATTCCGAACAGTAGCAGACAGGCCGTCGTCCTCGTCGGCGTCGTGTCGATGGGGCTGGCCTGGATCCACTGGGGGCTCAGCCTCGTCGTCGGCGCGATCTTCGCTCGAGAAATGGGGAGGGCGCCTACCGGGAGGGGATCACGGTCCACTATCCGCTGCTCTGCGTGGCGGGCTACATGGGACTGGGGCTCACCTGGCACTGGGGATTATCCGGCTCGGCTCCCCTCTTGCTCGCCACGGCGGGCAACGAATTCATCGAACTCGGCGTCATCGACGAACCGGTCGGCACGTCCGCGACGGTCTTCAGCGGGTACGCGCTCGCGCTCACCTCGCTATCGATCGTATTCGCGGCACTCGTCCTGTTCCTGCTCCCGTACTGACCGGAACAGGCTCTGCCTCATGACGCGAAACCAACGGGTCCCGCCTACTCCGCCTCGAGCTCGCCGTCCTCGAGCCACGAGCCGGCCCAGCACTCGATTTCGCCGAAGACGGGTTCCAGCGACTCGCCCTTGTCGGTGAGACTGTAGAAGGTGGCGACGGGAGCGTCTTCCTCGAGGCGACGTTCGACGAAGCCCATCTCGCCGAGGTCGTCGAGCACGCGCGAGAGGGTCCGCGCGTTCGCGCCGGTCGATCGCTTGAGTTCGTTGAAGCGCTGTTCCCCGTCCAAGAGTTCGTGGAGCACCGCCAGACGCCACTGGGAGCCGATCTGCTCGAGGGAGGCGATGACGGGACAGGCGTCGTCGTGTGTCTCGCGGGATTTCGTTTGCGGGGATGACATCGGTGGTATCTGGTCACGGCTACGTCGCGAACCGTTTTAGTAGTTCGGTTCCGAACCGGATAACATCGTGTTAGTAGATTGCGGGAGGACAGCTCTGACGCCGACCGGAGATCGATCGACGGAGGGACCGCGATGACGGACGACGGGTCGAGCGCCGGTGATGGAACCGACGCCCTCGAGATTGACGTCGACGAAACCGACGGCTCCCTCTACCGAATCCTCTCGAGTGCGGTCGTCCCGCGACCGATCGCGTGGGTCAGCACCCGGAGCGAGGACGGTGTCGACAATCTTGCGCCGTACAGCTTCTTCACCGTCGCCTCGGTCGAGCCGCCGGTCTTGCTGTTCGCGCCCGTCGACGGTGCCGAGGGACTCAAGGACACCCCGCGAAACGCTCGCGACACCGGCGAGTTCGTGGTCAACCTCGTGACCGAGGACCTCGCCGCGGTCATGAACGAAACCAGCGCCACGCTGCCGGCCGGCGAGAGCGAGTTCGATCACGCCGCCCTCGAGCGGGCCGACTCGACGGCGGTCGATCCACCGCGGGTCGCCGATGCGACGGTGGCCTTTGAGTGTACCCTTCACGACCTTGTCGACGTCGGCGGCTCGACGCTCGTCCTCGGCGAGGTTCGCCACGTCCACCTCGCGGACTCGGTGACCACCGACGGGAAGATCGACGTCGAAGAGATCGACGCCGTCGGCCGACTCGCGGGAAGTCACTACGCGCGGACGAACGATCGGTTCTCGCTCGAGCGCCCGCCGTAGCCCGCGGTCGGTGTCGTGATATCACACCTTTTCACAGCGGTAACTGTCGCTGATGGCCGCAATTGCGTGTCCGTCGAGACGAACGGTCGGTTCGATGCACTCGAGTTGAGGCGGAAACGGTCGGAGAAGAGCGTGCTCCAAACGGCGCGTCCGGTTTGATCGGTGCAGGGTGTGAATGGAACGGTGTGTTTTGGAGGGACTGGGTGAGACAACGCGCCCTGCTATCGTGGCAACACGGGATCGCCACACCCTCCCCAGCCGATTCATTCGCTCACTTCGTTCGCTCTTTCATCCCTCGCACAGTGTTGTCGGCCGCCCTCACTGTGCTCACGGTTCCCTGCGGTCACCGCTCGCTTTTCGAGGCGCTCACAATGTTCGCGCCTCGCGACGCTCGGTCGGCCGACAGCGCGCGCCACCGCACACCGGTTGACCAGTCGGAAGTGATACCTAGCTCGCTTCTACCGAACGGTCGTCGCTTCGTCCTCGAGCAGCGTTTCGATGTTTTCCAGCGATCGCAGACTGACCGGCGCGGATCCCGCGTGGTGAATCGGGAGTTCGAACGCGATCCGACAGCGATCGCTGCCGAGGTCGTCGACGCGGTGTCCGGCGGCCGGAATCCCGGTCACGCGCCACGTCCACCGCCGCTCCGTACACTCCGTGATCCTGAAGGGGACCCAGACACCGGGGAGTCTGACCCGGCCGGTCGTCCCGGATCGAACCCGGCGATCGGTCGACTCCACGCCGCGGACGATCGGGGACCACTCCGGCCACTGCATCGTGTCGACGAGAATCTCCCAGGCGTCGGTCGCAGGGACGGCCACGACGTTCGAAACCTCGAGGCGACGGCCGTCGGGCGTTCGCGTCGTCCTGACTCGAGTCATGGGAGTCGCTACGCGCTCCCGACCTATGGGGATTGCCACGAAATGAGGCCGGACGCGCTCGCGGTGGGCAGATCAGTGCCGCCAGCCTGAAAGTCACTGGCCGCTAGACTTTACTGGGGTGGCTCCCTCAGTCGCGCTATCCAATGGCTATACTCGAAGTAGACGGCCTCCGGAAGGAGTACGGCGACTTCGTCGCCGTCGAGGGCAGCTCCTTCGACATCGAGCGCGGTGAAGTCTTCGGCGTCGTCGGTCCCAACGGCGCGGGCAAGACGACGACGCTGAAGATGCTGGCCGGGCTGATCGAACCCACCGCCGGCACCGCCGTCGTCGCCGGCCACACCCCCGGCGAGCCCGCGATGCAGCGCCGCCTGGGCTTTCTCCCCGAGGAGTCCCCGCTCTACGAGGAGATGACCGCGATCGACTACCTCGAGTTCTTCGCCGATCTCTACGACGTGCCCCGCGACGTGGCCCGCGAGCGGATCCACGACTCGCTGGACCGCCTCGATCTCGAGCACCGCGACAGGAAGATCGGCAACATGTCGAAGGGGATGCAGCGGAAGGTCGCGATCGCGCGGGCCCTGGTGAACGACCCCAACGTGCTGATCTTCGACGAGCCAGCGTCCGGGTTGGATCCGCTGACGACCAACTACATCATCGAGTTCACCGAGGAACTGAGCGACGAGGGCAAGACGATCGTCTTCAGCGCGCACAACCTCTTCCACGTCGAGAGCATCTGCGACCGGATCGTCATCATGAACGACGGCCGGATCGTCGCCCGCGGCACGCTCGAGGAGATCCGTGACGCCCACGGCGGCACCGAGTATCACGTCTACGCGACCGAAGACGGCAGCGAGGGCCTGACTGTCGCCGGCTCGCCGATCGACGTGAGCCACGAGAACGGACAGGTCTGCCACGTCGTCGGCGATATGAGGGCCGTCGACGCCATCCGAGAGACCGTCGAGGCGGCCGGCGGCCGCGTCACCGATATCCAGACGAAGACCCCGAGCCTGGAGGATATCTTCCTCGAGGTGGCGAGCGAGCCGGTGGAGGCCGAGACGTGAGCGCCGGCCGTCTCCGCGGGATCGTCTCGCGCACGGCCCGGATCGCTCGCTGGGAGGTTGCCCGGAGCGCCGGCACCGTCGATCGGAAGACTGCGCTCATCCTCGTCGTGATGGTGGCCGCGATCGGGACCGCGGGGTTCTCGGTCGCCGACGAGGGACTCGGCCTCGAGCGGGAGATCTACACGGTCGGCGTCGACGAGGACAGCCGGTACTACGACGTTGCCGTCGACAGCGAGCAGTTTCGCCCCATCTCGATCGAGGACGTTACGACTGACGGTGACGGAACCGCCGGCACCATCGCCGTTCGAGACGAGGCGTCCGTCGATGTCGTCGTGACTCGAGACGGTCGGATCGGCCACCTCGGCGACAACGGCGCGGCCGCCTACGACGCGTTTCGCGAGTCCGTCGAGTCGTACAACGGGAAGCTGATGGACGAGGAAGCCGACCAGGCGGCCGCGTACCCGGTGCTCGTCTCGATCGAGTATCAGCAGCGCGATCTCGGCGGGGCAACCGATTCCGGAGCCGGTGACGGAGCCGGGGACGGTGACGGTGACGGTGACGGTGACGGTGACGGAACCGATAGCGGAGACGGAACGAACGGCGGAAGTGGCGACGGAACCGGCGGAAACACGGACGGGAGCACCGGAGACGAATCCGGGGCGGACGAAAGCGGGACCGACGGCACCGGCGGAAGCGGGACCGACGACGGAGACGGCCGAACGCAGGTTCCCAACGTCGGCGACGGATCGACGTCGACGACGGCGCCGGATCGCCCCGGCTCGATTTCGCCGCCGTTCCCGTTCGAATCGCTCGTGCTTGCGTTCCTCTTCGTCGTCCCGATGAACTTCGTCATTCAGGCCTACGGGAGTACGATCATGGACGAGCGGGTCAAACGCCGCGGTGAACTGCTGCTCGTCTCGCCGGCCTCGAGCCGCGAGATCGTCGCGGGGAAGACCCTCCCGTACCTGCTCGGGCTCGTTGGCGTCGTCGTTGCGATCTCATGGGTGATCGAGGGCGGGCCGATAGCCGTCGCGGCGGCGCTACCGATCGCCCTGCTCTTCCTCGGGGCCACGTTCGTCGGGGCGATGCTCGCCCGCTCGTTCAAGGAACTCACCTTCGTGACGGTCACGATCAGCGTCTTCCTGACGACGTACACGTTCATTCCGGCGGTCTTCGCCGACGTGAACGCCATCGCGTTGATCTCGCCGCTGACGCTGGTCGTGATGGACCTCCAGGGCGAGGCGGTCCGACTCGGGGAGTACCTGTTCTCGACCGGTCCCTTCTATCTCGGCGGGGCCGTCTGCTTCCTGCTCGGGATCGGCGTCTACCGCGAGGAGGACATGTTCGCCCAGAAACCGATCCCGGCCAAAATCGTCGACGCGATCGCGAACCGCATCCGCGGCCGCCGGAGCGTCTTCGTGCTGCCGATCCTGTTCATTCCGTTCGTTTTCGCGAGTCAACTCCTCGCGGTCGCCTTGCTGTTCGTCGTCCCCCAGGCGATCGCCGTGCCGCTGATCATCGTCCTCGCGGCGACGGTCGAGGAAATCGCGAAGAGCGTTCACGTCTACGCCGGCTTCGCCCGCTCGCGGTTCGAGCCGTCGTTGCGTACCGCCGCGATGCTCGGTGCGTTCTCCGGAGCCGGCTTCTTCGTCGGCGAGAAGCTCACCCACGTCGTCCAGTTCGTCGGCCTCCCAGATCTCCCGGTCGGCACCGCCGCGTTCGGTCCGGCCGTCTCGGACGAGCCGCTCATTCTCGCCGTCGTCTTTCTCGCGCCGCTCGCCTTGCACGTCGTTACAGCCGTCATCTCGGCACTCGGGGCGAGCCGCAGCCGACTCGGCTACGTCGGCGGCCTCATCGCGGCGATCCTCGGTCACGCGGCCTACAATCTGGGGGTGATCACCCTTGTCGCGTGAGCGCGACCGCGCCGGTGACGGTGAGATCGGCGGCGTTGAGAGCGGCGACGGTGAGAGCGACGACCGTGAGATCGGTACCAGCGAGAGCGCTCGAGCCGCGTGGCGGTCCCGCTCGAGCGGAACCGACGATCGCCGAGACTCGAGCCGGCGGGGGCCGAATCCCTCTGTGCGATCGGACGGCGGGACCGAGGCGGGCTCGAACTGGGGGGCACGATGGGCTGTCGCACGCCGCGAACTGGCCTCGTTGCGCTCCGAGAAGACGATCCTGCTGGCGCTCGCGATCCAGCTGTTCATCGCGGCCTTCTCCTCGTTTCTGGTCGTCGGCCTCGTCTCGCTGTCCGATCCGGGGGCGGTCGACGGCTATCAGACCGAGATCGCCGTCACGGGCGACGATACCGACACGCTACTCGCAGTCGCGAACGAACGAGACGGCGTTACTGCACAGCGCTACGACGACCGCGGGGCCGCCTACGACGCCTTCGACGCCGGCGCGGTGTCGGCCGTGCTCGATGCGAACAGAAATGACGACGGGCAACTCGTCGTCAGAGCGACCGCGCCCGAGTCGGGGCTCCAGACGACCCTGCTCGTCGTTCAGCTTCGGGACACCCTGGAGCACGTCGAGCGCGTCGAGCGCCAGGGACACGTGGAGAACAGGCGACTCGAGCAGTCACCGGTGCCGGTACCGGACGAGATCGAGGCGAGCCCGTACGTCGGCTTCACCTACACCATCCTGCTGCCGCTGCTGTGTTTCCTGCCGGTGTTCATCAGCGGCTCCATCGTCGTGGACTCGCTGATCGAGGAGCGCCAGCGGGGAACCCTCGAGTTGCTCCGCGTCGCGCCGCTTTCGCTCGCGGACGTGATCGACGCGAAGCTGCTGGCGACGGCGGCGCTGGCACCGTTGCAGGCGATCGCGTGGCTCCTCTTGCTCTCGTTCAACGGGACCGCGATCGCGAGTCCCGTGGCGCTTGTCGTTCTGGTGGCCGCGCTATCGTTGCTGGTCGTCGCCGGCGGGGTCGCGATCGCGCTGTGGGCACCCGATAGGCGGCAGGCCCAGTTGCTCTACTCGACGGCCACCGTCGGCGCGCTGGTCCTCGCGACCGTCCTGCCAGAGCACCCCGCGAACACCGTCGCGAAGTTCGCGATCGGGAATCCGACGCCGACGACGTGGGTGCTGCTCGCCGCGTACGGTCTGCTCGCGATCGGCGCGTTCGTCGCCCTCGAGCGCGGTATCGATCGACTCGAGCGCGACTCGTTGTAGGCCGTCTCGAGACGGTACCCGCTCTATGCGACGCGTTCTGACGGGACGACGATGCCAGATCCTAAACGCTTAGTCCCTCTAGGGGTGCGTATCTTGTAATGAGTAACCCCGATCCACCGGATCAGGAGCGGACGGACCGAGAGCCGCCCGATCAGGAGCGGCGGGCCAGCGAGCCGCCCGAGCAAGAACAGGTCCGAGAGGCGGTCGAACGATCCAGAAGCGGCGCACCGGCGGTCGGTGCGGTCGTTCGCGATCGCTTCTCCGCCGACGAGGTCTTCCAGCGGATCGTCGCCGCGGCCGACGAGGAGGTCACGTCTGGGAGCCGCGAACTCTTCTTCAGCGGCATCGCCGCCGGCTTCGCGATCACGATCACGGTCTTGCTGTACGCCTCGCTGTACGCCTCGACCGACGGCCATCCGATACTGAGCGCGCTGCTCTATCCGCTCGGCTTCATCTACATCATCATCGGCGGCTACCAGCTCTACACCGAGAACACGCTCCCGCCGGTCGCGCTCTCCCTCGAGCGAATCGCGAGTATTCCCGCGCTCTTGCGCCACTGGACGATCGTGCTCGCCGGAAACTTCACCGGCAGCGCGATCGGTGCGGCGGCGCTCGCGTGGGGCGGCGTGTTTTCGCCCGAAGCGGCCGACGCGGCGATGTATCTCGGGACTCACGGCATGGAAACGGCGTGGCTCGATCTGTTCTTCAAGGCGACCTTCGCCGGCCTGATCGTCGCCGGCGTCGTCTGGGTGGAGTACGCCGCGCGCGAAACGATCGCACGAATCGTCATCGTCTACTTGGCGTTCCTTGCGATCCCGATCGGCAACCTGTTCCACGTCGTCACCTCGTTCACCGAGATGGCCTACGTCGTTTTCCTCGGCGAGTTCGGTCTCTTCGCCGGCCTGACTCAGTTCGTTCTCCCGGTCCTCCTCGGAAACACCATCGGCGGCATCTTGCTGGTGACCGTCGTCAACTACTTCCAGACGAGTGAACGCCGCCTCGAGTCGGCCCGATTCGAGGGGAACGAACGCCAGCTTTCGATGCGGGAGTGGCTGTTCGGGGGCTACGTCGGCCGGTCGTACGTTCCCCTGATCGACACCGCCGGCGTGTCGGAGATCGAAGAGAGCGGGACGTACCGCGTGCTCGTTCCGATCTCGAATCCGCGCACCGAGTCGCGGATCGTTGATCTGGCCTGTACGCTGGCGAACGACCACGAGAACGCGGTCGTCCACGCCGTCCACATCGTCCAGATACCCAACCGGCGGTCAATGCGCTACGGCTCCGGACGGAACGAACGGATCATCTCGGAATCCGAGAAGAAGATGGAAGGGCTCCGGGACACGATTTCGTCGTACGACATCGACTACGAAACCTCGACGGTCGTCTCCCACCGCTCGTTCGAGGACGTCTTCGACACCGCGGAGCGCGAACGGGCAGATCTCGTCGTCCTCGGCTGGGGCGACAATCAACCGTGGGGAGCGGGGCCCGCCGAGAGTCGGATCAGAAAGCTGACCAACAATCTTCCCTGCGATTTCCTCGTCCTCAAGGACCGAGACCTGGACACCTCGCGGATCCTCCTGCCCACCGCCGGCGGTCCGGACTCGGATCTCAGCGCCGAAGTCGCTCGAACGCTCGTGCAAGCGGACGGATCGAACATCTCCCTCTTGCACGTCGTCGACGACGCCGAGGAGCGCGCGGCCGGTCGGACGTTCCTCGCGAACTGGGCGTCCGAGCACGACCTCGAGGACGCCGACCTCACGATCGACGACTCCGGCGATATCGAGGGGGCGATCTGTCGCGAAGCCGCCGATCACTCGCTCGTGATCATCGGCGCGACGGAAGCGGGACTCCTCTCACGGCTCGTGAGCGACTCCCTCCACATGGACGTCGTCAACGAGGTCGACAGTTCGGTCCTGCTCGCCGAGCGACCCAGCAAACGAAACGTCATCCGCCGACTGCTAGGCAGATAGCCGAGTCGACAGTCGCTACGGAAAACCAGAAGCGAGAACGGTGCGCTTCGAACCGTGCTCCCGTCGTACGATGGGGCGGCTAGTGATTTTCGGTGGTGACTGCCGCTCGATGGGGTCCGGTACCTGCTCCTGACTGAGTCGGGAAACGAGCGATTAGTCCGGCAAATGACGACGTTCAATCCGTTGTCGGTGTGATTAGCTATGGGCTTCGGTAGAAACCGTCGTCTCATGGCAATACACTGGATTACGAGGGTGAAACTACTCGTGGGCAGCGGACTCATCGCGGCGGGATTACTCGCTCCGCTGTTATGGCACTAGATCGGTCCGACGGTGTCGGGCATCGATTGCCGCACCACGTACTGTTTTTGTGCCGGTTTCCGTACCGTCGCTATGGAGTACACGACACTGGGTTCGACCGGCATGCAGGTTAGCCGACTCTGTCTGGGCTGTATGAGTTTCGGCTCGAGCGACTGGCGCGAGTGGGTGCTCGACGACGAGGAGAGCAAGGAGATCATCGATCGCGCGATCGACCTCGGGATCAACTTCTTCGATACCGCGAACCTGTACTCGCGGGGCGAGTCAGAGCGGATCCTGGGCGAGGCGCTCGAGGGCCACCGCGAGGAGTCGGTGGTCGCGACGAAGGGCTTCTTCCGGATGCGCGACGACGACCCGAACTCGGGCGGTCTCTCCCGAAAGGCGATCGAACAGGAACTCGCGGCGAGCCGCGAGCGACTGGGGATGGACACGATCGACCTCTATCAGCCCCACCGCTGGGATCGAAAGACGCCGATCGAGACGACACTCCGCGCGCTCGACGACGCCGTTCGCCGCGGACACGTCCGCTATATCGGTGCCTCCTCGATGTGGGCTCACCAGTTCGCCGACTCGCTGCACACCAGCGACCGGCTGGGCCTCGAGCGCTTCGCCACGATGCAAAACCACTACAACCTCGTCTACCGCGAAGAGGAGCGCGAGATGCTCCCGCTCTGCGACAAAGAGGACGTTGGCGTCATGCCGTGGTCGCCGCTGGCTCGAGGCTATCTGACCCGACCGCACGAGGAGATCGACGCCACGACCCGCGGCGAGACCGAGGAGTACCTGTACGAACACCCCTACCGCGAGGGCGGCGGCCAGGAGATCAACGAGCGGGTCGCGGACCTGGCGGACGACAAGGGCGCGACGATGGCCCAGATCGCCCTGTCGTGGCTGCTGCACAAGGACTGGGTCGACGCACCGATCGTCGGCACGACCAGCGTCGAACACTTAGAGCAGGCCGTCGAAGCGCTCGAGATATCGCTCTCCGAGTCGGATCTGGAGTACCTCGAGGAGCCCTACGAGCCGGTACCGGTGTCCGGTCACCGGTGAGTCGGTTCGATACCCGGGTTCGGTTCGATGACCGCATCGGTCCGACGATTGACTCCGTCGTCACTCCCGCGAACAGGACGTCGTCTCGGTCGTGTCGATTCCAAGCACATAGTTCCCGCCACAGAACCGAGTCGTCGCGTTGAACAGCAATCCGGCTGCGGCGATCGCTGACGTGACGGCGATAGCACGCCGATCAGTCAGTATCGCTGCGCCGGCGACTGCGAGCAACCAGATTCCCAGAACAGCCCTGACGATTCGATCGAGTCCGCCGACGTTTCGCTGCATACTCGCTCAAACGGACTACGGGGAGAAATCGGTACGGCCGAACTGCTCGGGCACGTTTATAAGCTACCGCAACTCGCATTCGCGATCGACGACGACCCGCATTCGACGGCGTCGTAACAGTTTTTGGGACACTCTTCGAACGGTTGACGTATGAAACGCGTTCGCATCACGCTCCGTCCACGGGGTGCCTACGCGCCGCCAATCTACGAACGGCTGGCAGGCGGGGCCGACTACCTCGAGCGAGCGCGAATCGTCAACTGGAACGTCTCGAACCCGCCGACGGGGTTTCTGTTCCGGCTCGAGGGCGACTACCGGCGCTTCGAACACGAACTGGCTGACAGTCCGATGGTCGCCGATTTCGAGGTGCTCCCGATCACGGACCGAGCGTGTTACTGTTTTCTCGAGGGAGCGGTGTCGTCGGCCGCTCGCTCGTTGTTCGAGAACTTTACCCGTGGGAGCCTGATGACGGTTCCACCGATCGAGTGCAACGACGACGGGACCAACACGTTCACGATCGTCGGAACGGAGCACGATATCCAGGCCGCGGTCGACGGCGTTCCCGGCGGCGTCGACGTCACCGTCGAGCAGGTCGGCGGGAAGCGGGTCGCCGCCGACAGCGTCGTCGGCCGGCTGTCCGACCGACAGCGGGATGCGGTCGAGGCCGCCCTCGAACTCGGCTATTATGACGTGCCGCGGACTGCGACGACCGCGGATGTCGCCCGCGAATTGGGCTGTGCGACGGCGACCGCGGCGGAACACCTCCAGAAGACCGAGTCGACAGTGTTCGCGTCCCTGTTCGGCGAGTGAGTTCGACCCGGGCCCTCACCGACCGACTCACGGGAGCATCTCCGCGGCTTCGACGAGGTCCGTTTCGGTCTCCCATCGGTGTAGTCGGTCTTCCTCCTCGAGCAGGTCGAAAACGCTGTCCTGCATCCAGTCGAACGCCCGATCGTCGCCCGGGTACTCCCGCTTGAGGACGTGGCTCTTCTCGAAATAGTCGGACGTGCCCGCAAGCAGGCCCTGTTCGACGAGGAAGCCACTCGGCTCCGCCTCGGCGACGCCGACGATGTGAGTGACCAGATCCGCGACGAGGCAGAACTTCTGGATGCCGTTATCCCAGTCACCGCGAACGTCGACCATGCGAAACGCGTAGGCATCCGAGCGACGGTTCAGCCGATCGACGACCAGATTCAGGCGTCGGATCGGCTCGCGGTCGTAGTTTCCGAGCACGAAGTACGAACGCTCGCTCTCGTAGACCGGCCGGAGTTCGCTCAGCGCGTGGAGGAGTTCCTCGTTATCCGCGAGCGAGAGCTCGGCGGCCTCGAGTCGCTCCGTCGCGCTCGCGAGGACCTCGTCAGGGACCGGCGGATCGTCATCTGTCATACGCGGTGATTTGCTCGAATTGGGGATAGTAGTTACCGTGTCGTTTCCGTTTTTCCGATACTTGGTGGTCGCGCCCGGTGAGTTACGCCACAGTGATTCACTCCAGGGTAAACTACTTGGTGGCGCGTTCCGTAGGTGGTCGTATGAGTACCGACGTGGGGGCTCCCGAGGGGGCGAACGCGCGCGAACTCGTCCACTTCGTGACCCAGGAGACGCGGTTCGCGTTGCTAGCCAACATTCTCCAACACCCGGAGGGACTGCCGTCGATGTACGAACTCGAGCAGCTGAATCCGAGCGTGAGCGAGGCGACCGTCTACAAGCACGTCCAGAAGCTGATCGACGCCGGCGTGGTCGAAGCGGTCGCGCTCCCGGACGACGAGCGCCAGCAGGGCTATCCCTGGAAGTTCTACCGGCTGACCGATGAGGGGCGTGCGTTCCTCGCAGAGCACAACCTGCTGGCGGCCGAGGAGACACTCAAACGCATCTACGAGACGATTTCCGATAAACCCGAGAAGATGGTGAAATACGAGAACGCGCCTCGTCCCGATATCGAGTAGCTCACTCGAGGCGACGAACCGAATCGCTCGGGTCGACGGACGGGTTCGGACGCGCCAGCCGCCGCTCAGGAGAGGCGCGCGGCGATGTCGGCCTCGGTGATGATACCCACAGTTTCGCCGGCCTGCGTGATCATCACGGCTTTGTAATGCTCGAGCAGGTTGCTGATCTCGTCGAGAGTGGCGTCCTTCGAGACGGTCGGAAAGCTCTCGCTCATGTGTTCCTCGACGGGTTCGTCGCGGTCTTCGGAGTCGAGGTGGACCAGATCGGTCTGGCTGATCGAGCCGACCGGAATTCCGTCCTGGATGACCGCCAGCTGGGAGTACGCTTCCTCCTCCATCTTCCGAGCGGCCTCGCTGACGGAGTCGCCGGGAGCGACGTTGACGACCGCCTCGTTCATCAGATCGTCGGCGCGAATGACGTCGCTTTCGGCCTTCTCGAGGGCGTTGACGATCCGCCGGAGCGTCGACAGACGCGGGTCGACGTCGCCGCCTTCGATCCGTGCGATCAGCGGCTGGGAGACGTCGGCCGTCTCTGCGAGTTCGCTCTGCGTGAGCCCGAGTTCGGTACGGCGCTGTCGGAGGTCCGCTGGCGTCGGGAGTTCCATACGCAACAATAACTACGGGTTATAGAAAGAGCTTTGGGTGAGTCTCCGTTCCCGCCGCTGCGCTCGTCGACTACTCGTCGTCTTCTTCGGTTTCGATGATTTCGACGACCGAGAGCGGGACGTCCCGAAGCGCGCCGCCGACCTCACTCTTCGCGATGCGGGAGGCGTGTTCCTCGCCGTCGGCGTTGAAGACCTCCATCTCGAGTCCGAGTCCGACGAGCGCGGTGTCGGCCGCGATAAAGGCGGAGTCGAACGGTTCCCCGCAGGCCGGACAGCCCGTCGCGCCGACCTCGACCTCGACGTAGTCCATATCTTCACTGTTGAGTCGTTTCCCGGCTTCGCTGACGGCGACGCCGATCGCGTCGTCGATCGCATCGACGTCACGAACGAGCCATGCTGCTTCCATCGCGACGAGATAGTTTCCCATACGTCATGGTCGGTCTGGGGGGTTTCCTGTCTTGCGGTTCGTCGGCGGTCGTCTTTGAGCAGGTCACTTCGACTCGCGTCCGCTCGCTTCCGTCGGCAATGGGCGGCGCGCACGCGAACAGAATCGTACCCATAAGTTACGAGAAAACACGGTGTGAACTCCCACCTGCATAGCCGTAGATCGCCTCTAATACGCCTGTAGTTGTACTCAATAAAAGTTAATTTGAATCGCAAGCAGGCGGCGACGCAATTGGCTGCCGAATGGCCATGATAGCGAATGAATCACACAAAGACTTATATATCCCCTCCGTTTGGGGATGGCTGAACGTTGATGATATCCCGAGCGTACCACGCGACGCTGTTCGTCCTGTATCAGCTGTGTATTGTGATCGGTATCGCCGCCATGCCACTCGCGATCGCCGCCCGTCAGGCCGGATTCACACTGCCGATCCACCGCATCCTCGCCAACGTCGAGGAAGCCTACGAAAACGCACAGCGCTGATCAACTGAGCCGAGACTGATTCTCCTGCTCGTCGACCGCCAAGCCACTGGCTCCATCAGTATCGCTTTTCCGTCCACCGCTCTCGCAGTTCTCTGTCAGGACCCTCACGGCGCTCGTCCACACTCGAATCGCTCTCGAGTCGAACTCACGTCGTTCCTCCGGCTCGAGACTGCCAATCCCCGCGGTCGGTGGAAGCGGAAACGGCAGTGGTGACCGCCGGTGTTTTATACCGTCCCGGCCGTATCATTCCAGCAATGCATACGCCTACAGACGACTCCGACTTCTCCCGGACGGTCGACCAGTTGGCCGACGATCCGAACCCCTACGAGCCGGAGATCGGTTCGATGCCCCAGAACGATCTCACGCGAGCGGACCTGGACAACGTCAACAAGACCGGGACGACGACGATCGGCATCTCCACTGCCGACGGCGTCGTGATCGCGACGGACATGCGCGCCAGCCTCGGCGGGCGCTTCGTCTCGAACAAGAACGTCCAGAAGGTCGAACAGATTCACCCGACCGGCGCGCTCACGCTCGTCGGCAGCGTCGGCGGCGCACAGTCGTTCATCTCGAGTCTCCGCGCCGAGGTCAACCTCTACGAGGCCCGTCGCGGCGAGAACATGAGCATCGACGCGCTGGCGACGCTCGCGGGCAACTTCGCCCGCGGCGGCCCGTTCTTCGCCATCCACCCGATTCTGGGCGGCGTCGACGAGGAGGGCAGCCACGTCTACAGCATCGACCCCGCCGGCGGCGTCATGGAAGACGACTACACCGTCACCGGCAGCGGGATGCAACTCGCTTACGGTCACTTAGAGCAGGCCTACGAACCGGACATGTCCACCGAGGAAGCGAAGACGGTCGCCGCACGGAGCATCAAGTCCGCCGTCGAGCGCGACACCGGCTCCGGTAACGGCGTCTTCCTCTGTGAGATCACCGACGAGGGCGTCGACATCCACGGCCATCACGACTTCGACGACGTGCTGTAAGTCGGCCGTACCGGCGGTCAGTCCGTAGCGACAGCTCGCGGATCCGTTCGAGCATCGTTTTTTCGTTTTCCGACCGGCTTACGCTGCACCCAAACGAGTGGTCACAAGAGGTGGTGCTCCCACCGGTCGCTCTCAAGACGGTGACGTTCGAGCGGCCGTCGGCGGTCGCTCCGATCCCATCTCAGGCACCGTCCGGAACGCTGACGAACACGTCCCGAGCCTCGGCCGCGTATTCGAGACGAACGGTGTACGTGAGACCGGCGAGGACCGTCATACAGACTCCGGAACTGGCCTCGAGCGAGAGGTCGACCACGTCACCGTACTTACTCCGGTAGACGCCGTCGACGGCGATCCCGTGACACGGCGTCGGTGCGACTGTATACCCGGTGATCTCGACGACGCCGTCGCCCAGATACTCGACGGTGTACTCGTCGTTTCCATCTGCGCTGCTGGAATCGGTGTTCGACTCGACGGAGACGACCGTCGGGCCGTCGCTCGTATCAGCGGTCGCTGACGTCGTCAGTGCTGTTCCCGCGAGGAGCGATGCGCCAGTTGCCTTCAGTGCGTTTCGGCGGTTCATGCCATTCGATAATTATTCGATAAGATAACGAAAATTTATATAGTTATTATTGATAGTACTGTGAGGTCCCACCAACACCCTAAAGGGCGATACCGCCTCAAGTAAACCGATCGGTCCGTGTAAAATCGTCTCGAAAGGAAGGCTGCCGTTGCTGCAACAGCGGATCGGAGGAGCGGGGGATCGAACTACTCGAGTCGCGTCGCCTGCTCGAGTTGGTGTTCGGACACGCGGGAGTCGTCGAGTTCGGTTGCCCGTCCCGACTCGCTCGAGCGGTAGATCGCGTCGATGACTCGCTGGACGGTCAGCGCTTCCTCGACGGTGTTCGTCTCCGGCGCTGTGCCCGCAGCGATAGTCGCGAGGAACTGCTCGTCCTGTTCGCCGTAGCCGGTCACGGCGGTATCGCCCGTCATATCGATGTCGGCGTAGTGATCGACGCCGGACGTTCCGGCCTCGAGAATGTGGAGATCGGTGTCGCCGATATCGAACTGCGCGCCCGCCTGCGTGCCGCGGACTCTGAAGTCCATGCTCTGTTCGCGATTCGTCGCCCACGCGGCCTCGAGCGAGATGGTCTGGCCGCCCTCACAGCGGATGAAGGCGCTGACGGAGTCGTCGACCTCGTAGGTCTCGGCCTCGGCGTCCCAGTTGTCGCCGAAGCCGTCGGGGTCGGCGTACTCCTCGCTGGTTCCGAACGTGGTCCGGGTGACGCCGCTGACTTCGACGATTTCGGGGAAATCGAGGGCGTAGAGCGCGAGGTCGAGAGCGTGGACGCCGATGTCGAGCAAGGCGCCGCCGCCGGCGAGTTCGGGATCGGTGAACCACGACCCGGGGCCGGGGACGCCGCGCCGTCGGACGTAGTCGGCCTCGACGTGGGTCAGATCGCCGAACCGGCCGCGCGCGTGTTGTTCGTCGAACATGGCCATCGATGCGGCGTGACGGTTGTGGAACCCGACCATACAGATTCCGGGCGATTTCGCCGCCGCTTCGGCGATCCGTTCCGCACTCTCGAGGGTGTGAGCGAGTGGTTTCTCGACGAGGATGTCCAGCCCCGCCTCGAGGGCCGCGACGGCGATTGGCTCGTGGAATCGGTTGGGCGTCGTTACGATGACGGCGTCGACCGCGTCGTCGACGACGAGCTCGTCGTGCGTCTCGTAGGTCTGCGCGCCGAACTCCTGGGCGAACCGGTCGCGTTGCTCCGGAACGAGGTCCGCGCCGGCAACGACGTCAGCGCCGAGTTCTCGGACGCTCCGCGCGTGGAGATTTCCCATCCCACCGAGGCCGACGATGCCAACCCCGATTCCGTCGCCAATCATGTCCAGACCTCCGAATTCGTCTCAGCAGCAATGGAGGGGCAGTGAGAAACCAACCATTTCGAGATCATTTGTGTCCGATCCTGGTCCATGGAGTGTGGCAGTCGGCTATCGAAATAAGGGTTGTGACCGATTAATACGTACAGGCATTTCGTATTTCACGTATTACTATACTATTACGGTAGCATAGATCAGATATAGTGACTATTTCTAGTATTTTAGGAGACTGTTACCTCGCCGCTCTCCCGGCCGATACCGCCGGCCGGAAGCCGCTGTGATGGCAGTCCGTCAGTCCGTTTCATCGAGATCGACCGCGACAACGGCGTGTCAGTACGACCGACAATATAAGCATCCGGACGGCGGACCGATGGGTCATGGTCGCAGTCACGATCTGGAACGAGTTCCGCCACGAACGCGAGGACGACGCAGTTGCGGCCGTCTACCCCGACGGCATTCACGAGACCATCGCCGACGCGCTCGCCGATGACCACGAGGTTCGGACCGCGACGCTCGACGAACCCGACCACGGTCTCACCGACGAGGTCCTCGAGTCGACTGACGTCTTGCTCTGGTGGGGCCACGAGGCGCACGACGAGGTCAGCGACGCGGTCGTCGACCGCGTCTGCGAGCGCGTCCTCGAGGGGATGGGGTTCATCCCGCTGCACTCGAGCCACTACGCGAAGCCTTTCAAACGCCTTATGGGAACCGCCTGTAGCCTGCAGTACCGCGAGGACGGCGGCACCGAGCGGCTCTGGGTCGTCGATCCCGGACATCCGATCGCGGACGGACTGGACGAAGCGATCGAACTCCCCAAGACGGAGATGTACGGCGAGCCGTTCGACGTCCCCGAACCCGACCGGCAGGTGTTCGTCAGCTGGTTCGAGGGGGGCGAGGTGTTCCGCAGCGGCTGCTGTTACCGGCGCGGAAACGGACGGATATTCTACTTCCGACCGGGTCACGAAACGTATCCGATCTATGAGAACGAGGCGGTTCGGCGGGTCCTTCGGAACGCGGTCGCCTGGGCCAGCCCGACCACGGGCTCGCCGCGGTCGTTCGGAGAGCGGGAGTAGCACCGCGCCCGGTTCAACCGCTCCGGAGAGTCGTCGCCAGTTCGACGATTACCTCGAGATCGACGCCGGCCGCCGACTCGAGGCGGTCGCGCACGTCGTCGGCGAAGTCGTTCGGGAGCCCCTCGCCGGGCGGTCGGTCGACGTGAACGGTGACCGTCGGCTGTCCGCCGGTGTAGACGTCGATGAGTTCGTAGTCGATTGCGGTCTCCCGGAACTGCAGTTCGGAGCCGCCCGCGAGTTCCGCCTCGGTCATCGTCTCGAGTTCCGTTTTGACGTCGTGTTCGACCGCGGCGGTGCGGTACGTACCGTAGGTGATGCCGCCAAGGACGACCGAGAGGACGAGGATCGCGACGAGGAGCACCGCGACGCGCGAGCGGAGCCGCCCGTACACACGTTCGACGGATTCCGTTCGTTCCGGCCGATAGCCGGACAGCCATAACAGGAGCAACGCGGTGAGATTGATCGAGAGCATATTGACGAGGACGAGCGTGCCCGCGGTGAGGACGACCGTCGGATCTCTCCAGGCGATCCCGAGGCCGGCGGTGGCTGCGGGCGGAACGAGCGCGACGGCGATCGCGACGCCGACGAGCACCGATCCGACGTTTCGCGTGAGACTGATGACCGCAGCGACGCCGGAACCCAACGCGAGAAACAGGGCGAGAAAGTCGGGTGTGATCCGCTCGCGGATCTGCGGGACCGTCGTGATCTCGAATCCCGGCGGGAGCAACACGGTCCCCCTGAGCGCCCAGCCCATCACCGCTGCTGTGAGGACGGCGGCTGCGAGGCCGATCGCCTGTAACGTGACTCCGCGCGTCGCGAGCGCCTCGTCGTCGACGATCACCCCCACGCTGGCCGCCAGCGCCGGTCCCATCAGTGGCGCGACGACCATCGCACCGATGATCGTCGCCGCCGAGTCGAGCAACAATCCGGCCGTCGCGATCGCCGTACTCACGATCAGCAGGCCGAAATAGGTCGACGCTGCCGGTGCGAGATCGGCCGCTCGTGCCCGGAGCTCCTCGCGGGAGATTCTGGTTCCCGAAAACCGGCTGGTCAACTCGTCGGTTCGCTTCGAGACGATCGTTTCCGCGGCCGTGACAACCGTGTACGATCGCTCGTCGAGACCTGCGTCTCGGAGGGCTTCCAACAGCGGCTCGACGGCCGGCGGCGGGACAGGGATCGAAACGAGTGCCTCGAACTCGCCGCGCTCCGTGTCTCGGGAGACGGTGTAGTCGACGCCAGCTTCCTCCGCCGTCTCGATGACGAGGTCCAGTTCGTCTCGGGGAACGAACACCTGTACGAGACGCATACGTCCGATACGGAAGCGACGTGGATAGATCGTTGCCACCCGCGACGGACTGTCTCGAAGCCGCGACCGTTGGATTATCCAGATCACCGCCCCGAGCCGTATCGACGGAGCGGTACCGAAGGGGGCAGGGCCGATCGGCCGCTCAGAACTGTTCCCGTCCCTCGTCCGTAATGACGCTCTCGAGCAACTCGACCGGCGTCGCGTCGTAAGCGGGGTTCTCCACGTCGAAGCCGTCGGCGGGTTCGGCCATGACCTCGCTGCCGGGCCGAAACTCGTTTTCGAAGACGAACCCTTCGCTGACGATCTTCGAGGCCGAGCCGAGGACGGTCACCGGCACGTCCAGTCGGGCGGCCGTCGACGCGATCGGAAAGGTGCCGACGCGATTATACAGCGTCTCGTCGACGATGCAGTCCATGCCGACGATAACCCGGTCGCACTCCTCGAGGTAGACCCCGTGGGCACTGTCGGTGAGCAGCGTCGTTTCAACGCGGTCCATCTCGGCGAGTGTCCGTGCGGTCTTGCGCCCGAGATAGCGCGGTCGGGCCTCGGTGACGTAGACCTCGAACGTCTTGCCGGCCGCGGTCGCCTGCTCGAGGGCCTGGATCACCGTCGAAGAGTAGTCGTGTGTCAGCAGCGTCGCGCCGTCCGGGAGGTGATCGACGGCGTTTTCGGCGGCCAGCCGCTTGCCGGACTCGATCCGCGAGACGACCTCGTCGATCTTCTTGCTCGTGAGTCGGTGAGCGTCCTCGACGCTGTCGGGCTCGGCGTCGGCCACGTCGTCGACGACCTCCCGGACGGCGTTTTGCAGCGAGGCGTGTGAGGGGTTCGCCCGTCGCAACACGGAGCCGTTGCGCTCGAGCGCGCGGACGTACTCCTCGACGGTCGCGAATTCGCGCTCGACAAGCTCCTCGAGGGCCTGGACCGCGTGGACAGCAACCACCGAGGAACTGTGCGTCTGCATCTCCCGAATTTCCTCGGCCGTCTCGTCGATCATACTCGCATGGTTTCCCGTCAGCGCAAAAGGTGTTCCGGGTGCCCGCAACCGTCCCGTCGCCCGTCGTTCGAGAGGGTGCCGTCACGCGGTCTCGTCGAACTCGAAAATTCGCCGAAGTTCGACCTCGATTCGGTCGACGAACGCCTCGAGGACGGGCTCGAACTGTTCGTGATCGGCCACCGCGCCGACCCGGTCTCGCGGATTTTCCGGGAGTTCGACGCGGAACTCGCCATCATGTTCTCGCGGGCTATGCCCGCTCGAATCGGTCGCGGAGCGATGCTCCGCGCTCCCCTCGTAGAACGGTTCGCTCTCGCTCAGCACCTGCTGGTCGATGGCACGGAGTACCGCCGAATCGTATTGGCCGTGTAACTGCTGATACGCCGCTGAGTACGCCTCCTCGAGTTCCTCGAAGTAGTAAACATACTTCTCCTCGAACTTCTCGGGGTCGAACTCGGTCATAGCCGTCCGTGCGGACGCTATCGTGTAAACGGTTCGGGACCTCGTACGGGGATCGGCCCTGCGGTCGAGTACTCGAACAGCCACCGATGCCCGCAGGCTTACATCCTCGAGGCCCCTAGAGCCGCCGATGACTGTCACCGTCCGATACACCTGTCCGCACTGCAACGCCATGGTCAACCTCGAGCGGCCGCCGGATCTGGCGGACCGATCGGTCACGACGGTCCGCCAGCCGGGCTGGGAGTACGCGAGCCCGGACGATCCCGAACGGGAGTCGGCCGACGGGATCGAGTTCGTCTGCGGCGAGGACGGCCCCGTCACCGACCTCGAGGGAGAGCCTATCGAGGGCTGTGGCCGCCCGTTCTATCTCAATTTCGTGCGCTACGAGCAGGGAGTGGAACTCGAGCCCGATCCGCCAATGTACGGTGGGCCGCGATTCGATTTCAACGCGTGACAACCTCCTCGCCGTAAACGGAGCGGGAGCGACGCTGACTCACACAGTCGGGTGGAACCCGACGACGGCGAGGCTTCACAGATGGTGAATACCAGTCAGTCGTCGTCTCCAGAACGTTCGGTTCTGGCGGGCTGCACGAGACCGACGGTCTCATGAACGCTGGCAGAGAGTTCCGACTCTCGAACTGTCGTGAGCGACATCTGCGCTGGGACGCTCTTCTCACGGTGTCGTTCGAAAGACGCTCCGCGTCTTTCGTGACCACGAGACGGCTCTGCCGTCTCGATCGGAGTCGTGGCCGTGTCACCGCGACTCCTATCCCGAGGCGAGTCATCGCGTTCCGCCTCGTCAGGCGGGACGCTCTCTCACCACGGGCCAACCCGTCGTGCGATATCCGCGGAAGCGTTGATATCAGCCTGAAACGTCGAAACGTGGCAGTCGTCGGTCGGACACCGGAACCTGAGAGCGTCCGTTTGCCGGTCACTCGAGTTCCACGTCGACGACCGCAACGAACCGATCGAAACTATCGGTGAGATGTCGACGTGGTAGCCGTTGTTCAGGATACGTTCTCAGATGGAATCCTTTTCACCACTTGCCAAGGCTTATCCCTCTTCTTTAGCTAGTAATGCTGTATTCCAATCCCGTTTTAGTCGGTATTCGGACCGTCTAGTGGTCGAACAGTATTGCAGTACGGGTAGCTACTAGCGCCGTGGCAGCAGACGCGCTCAGTAGCGCCAGAGACGCTGTTGTCGCGAGCGAAATAGGCGGGATAGTTGATCGAATCCAGTAGTATGATAGACACAATCAGATCACAGAGTGTACGGTTTCGAGGAAGAACGTGGGCGTGTATCGGATTCCACTCGTTGTTGCGTATTGACCGGCGGAAAACCAGTAGCTGCAGATGAGTACGAAGAACTTCACTCCGTTGCAGGACGTGACCGGATTCACGCAGAAGTACGGGCTGGCGTTCGTGATGGTCGCCAGTTACTTCGGCTCTGGTTCGGTGTTCATCGCCAGCCAAGCAGGCGTTATGCACGGATACACGCTGCTCTGGGCCGCCGTGGGTGCAGCGGGACTCGGATTTATCGCTCAGGACATGAGCGCTCGGTTGGGCATTCACGGAACGTCACTGATGGTGTTCACTCGCGAAAAACTGGGTCGACCACTGGCGACAATGATCGCACTCTTCCTGTCGATTGGCTGTATCGCCTGGACGCTCGGGTTGGTCGCCGCTGTCGGCGCTGGTCTCTCCTTCCTGCTCGGGGGCGCCGTCGCCTGGCAGCCCCTCGCCGTACTTACGACGTTCGCCGCGATCGGTGTCGGACTGCTACGTTATGACACCGTCGAGAACATGATGATCGCGATGATGCTCTCGCTGATGGTCATCTTCGTGATCGTCGCCCTGCCGAGCGGCGCTGACCCGAGCAGTGTTGCGACCGGGTTCGTACCGGGAACGGACACACTGGGTGCGCTGGCGATGGCCGCGGGACTGCTCGGGACGACCGCACTGTGGCCGAACTTCTTCCTGGAATCGATTCTCGTCCATACCAAGGGCTGGACCGACGAGAGCGACCTCCCGGAGGTCCGGACGGATCTGGCGATCGGCTACGCCGTCGGCGGGATCACGACGGTCGCGATCCTGATCGCCGCAGCGGCACTACTGCGTCCGATGGGCTACACCGAACTCGAGTCGTTCATCACGCCGGGAGAGGCGCTGGTTGAAATACTCGGAACGTGGGCGATGGTGCTGTTCGTCGGCGGCGTGGTCGCCGCGGCGTTCAACAGCATCATCCCGATCATGTGGACGCCAGCATACATCATTCCGCAGGCTGCAGGTTACTCGGTTCAGAAGGGGGATCGATTGTTCAACGTCCTGTTCGCGGGACTGACCGGGATCGGCGTCTTCTCGCCACTGGTGAGCTGGTGGCTAGATTTGTCGGTCGTCGACATGGTGATCCTGTTTCCGATGTACAACGGAATCTTCGCACTACCGATCGCAGCCATCCTGCTGTTCTGGGCGGTTAACGACCGCGAGACGATGGGTGAGCATACCAATTCTAGACGGCTAAACAGCGTCAATGCACTGCTTGTACTACTTGCGATTGTCCTCGCGATCCTGTCCATTCGAGACTTTACGACACTCATCACTGGCGGAGGGTTCTGACGGTGTTCCCCTTGTTGCTCTCTTGGGACTGATACCTTAATTGTCGAATTGGAACATTGTTCACATCGTTGCGCAGAGACTCTCAATCACTGTTTTTACACAGAAACGCCTTCGTCTATACGTACCTTTTTCTCGTCGGGTTCGCTCGCGTCGCTCGCTCACCGCTCTCTACTCACGGGCGTGAGCCCGTAAGCCAGGTGCGAATGACCGTCCACCTCTTTTCGAACAACGCGAGCGAAGCAAAAAGGTGGGAACACAACCCTTTTCGACGCTGGGAAATACCTATCGTCATGGACGAATCCGCCGTTCGCGACCGCCTCCGGACGGTCGAAGATCCGGAACTCGGCGACGATATCGTGTCGCTCGGGCTGGTCAACGACATCACCGTCGACGGCGATCAGGTCGATATCGATCTCGCACTGGGTGCCCCCTACTCGCCAAGCGAGAGCGACATCGCTGCGGAGGTACGCGAGGTACTCACCGCCGAGGGCCTCGAGGCGGACCTCACCGCGAGCGTGCCCGACCGCGACGATCTCACCAGCGAGGAACAGGTACTGCCGAACGTCAAGAACGTCATCGCCGTCGCCTCCGGAAAGGGCGGCGTCGGCAAGTCGACCGTCGCGGTCAACCTCGCCGCCGGGCTCTCGCAGCTGGGTGCCCGCGTCGGCCTCTTCGACGCCGACGTCTACGGGCCGAACGTGCCGCGGATGGTCGACGCCGACGAGCCGCCGATGGCCACCGAAGACGAGACCCTCGTGCCGCCCGAGAAGTACGGCGTGAAGCTGATGAGCATGGCCTTCCTCACCGGCGAGGACGACCCCGTCATCTGGCGCGGTCCGATGGTCCACAAGGTCATCACCCAGCTGACGGAGGACGTCGAATGGGGCCACCTCGACTACCTCGTCGTCGACCTCCCGCCGGGGACCGGCGACACCCAGCTAACGATGCTCCAGACCATGCCCGTCACCGGCGCGGTCATCGTCACGACCCCACAGGACGTCGCGCTGGACGACGCCCGGAAGGGCCTCGAGATGTTCGCCAAACACGACACCGTCGTGCTCGGCATCGCCGAGAACATGTCGACGTTCGCCTGCCCCGATTGTGGCGGCGAACACGACATCTTCGGCTCCGGCGGCGGCGAGGACTTCGCCGAGGAACAGGAACTCCCCTTCCTCGGCTCGATCCCGCTCGATCCGGCCGTCCGCGAGGGCGGCGACGGCGGGAAGCCAACGGTGCTCAAAGACGGCGACGGCACCAGCGACGCCCTGCGGACGATCACCGAGAACGTCGCCAACAATACCGGGATCGTCCACCGCCAGGCTATCTCCCAGAGCCGACGCAACGAGGCAGCCTCGCCCGATCGATGACAGTCGGCGGTGACGACGGGAGTGGAGAGGAGACTGCCCCTGCCGACGAGAGTGAGGCAGACACTGCCCCTGCCGAGGAGTTTGACCCCGATCCCGAGCGCGTCGAGTTCCTCCGCGAAGTCGCCGACGATGTTCGCGGCGAGACGAGCGAGCGCAAACAACTCGCGAACATTCTCTATCGGACCAGCGACCTCTACGATGAGGGCGAGGAGACCACCCCCGAGGAGATCGTCCGCAACGTGAAGTTCATCCTCGAGGTCAACGATCGCGGCGGCCTCGGTCGCTAAACCGTCTCGACTCACGGCTCGCTCCGAACGACGGATGTCAGCGCGTCGTTTTTGGTCCCACCGCTCGAGACACGAGTGTGGACGCGAATCAACGGTCTCGAGCGAACCCGTACGGCATGGACGAGGAGTGTCGGAACTGTCCGGCGCTCTGTGAGACGCGCACGCAGGTCGTCCACGGCTACGGCGACGTCGGCGCTGACTTCCTCTTCGTAGGGGAGCGGCCGACGGCCCACGCGGACGAGATGGGCGTCCCGTTCGCCGGCGAGGGCGGCAGCGACGGTGACGGCGGGCTGCGACGGATGCTCGAGCGGCTGGGCCTCTGTGCCGTCGACTCGCCCGCGGACGAACCCGAACTCGGGAACGTCTATCTGACGAACCTGACTCGCTGTCGCGACCCTGATCGTCGCCCGACCGACGAGGAGACCGGTAACTGCGAGCCCTATCTCAACGCGGAAATTCGGATGATCAACCCCGAAATACTCGTTCCCGTTGGCGACCGGGCGCTGACGGAACTCGGCGTCGAATATACGACGACTCCAGCCGACGAGCTCGTGCTCCCCGACGATCACGCGACGCGGATTCGCGGTCGCGGCTTCGAACTGGTCCCGATGATTGATCCGCGCGAGCAGACTGACGAGCAGACGCAGGCGTGGCTCGAGGCCTTCGCGGAGCTGATGGCGTCGGACTATCGGCAGACGAAGGGGCGGCAGGGACGATAAGCGGGGAGAACGGGGGCGATGCTATCTGTGTCGACGGCGTTCGCTACCAGTACGGATTTTCGCGCCAGCGCCTCGGGCCGACGCCCAGAGCGATCAGCGCCCCCACGGTGAGAACGCCGACGACGAGCGCGCCGATCGTCGAGGCGAAGTACTGGCCGGTGGTGTTGGTCAGGTAGCCGTTTCCGAATCCGACGAGGCCGAGGACTGCCAGCGCCGCGATCACGAGCGTCGCGAGCAGACCGGCGATCGATCGTTCGTCCATACCGGCTCGGAGACGCTCCGACACTATAATTCTCCCCCATTTCGGAGTCGTATTCGGCCCGCTTCCCCTCGGAAGCGCCGCGTTCAAGGACCGCGCGTCCGGAGTACGACACATGATAGTCGTCGTCCCGGTCGATCCGCCGCGGGAGGGACTGGTCCTCTCGTCGCTCGTCGAGGAGTCGCCGCTCTCCGACGCCGAGGCGGTCTCGCTCTACGAGGCCGCCGTCGCCGATGTCTGTTGGAGTGTCACCTCGAGCGGCGGCGACCTCCTGCTCAACTACCGCGACGAAGCGACCCTGCCCGAGGCGCACGCCGGCGGTGACCCCGAAGCGGAGGTCCGGGCACTCGCCCTCGATGCGCTTGGGGAGGACGCGGCGGTCCGATTCGAGCGCCAGGTCGGCTCGAGCCGATCGGCCCGGATCGGAAACACCGTCACGCACCTCCTCGAGCGCGAAGGGGTTCAGAGCGTGGGGGTGCTCGAGCCGACGGTGCCGCTGGTCACTCGGACGGAGATCGACGGGGCAGCGATGTCGTTGCGCCGTCACGATGTGGTACTCGGTCCGTCCGATGAGGGCAGCACCTACTTCGCGGGCTTTTCGGAACCGATCGACTTCACCGACGCGTACGCGACGCCCGAACTGTCGACGTTGGCCCGACGCGCGGCCGACGACGGCCTCAGCGTCGGGTTCGCCCCGATGCTTCCCACCGTGGCGACGGCTGCAGGGCTTCGGGCGACCGTTGCGGGGCTCGAGGCCCGGCGGGCCGCCGAGCGACCGGGTGCAGAGGCGACGGCGACGCTCGTGGACGAACTGGGGATTCGAGTCGGGGAAGACGGCGGACTCGAGCGCGAATAGACCGACAACCCTTTTGGAACGTGCAGCAAAGCGGAGAGCGAGGTGGGGTGGCAGAGCGGCCTAACGCGCCTGCCTTGAGAGCAGGTGGCCTCCAAGCCTCATGGGTTCAAATCCCATCCCCACCGTTTTCCGCGAGAGAATACGACGAACGGAGTGAGGAGTCTCTCGAGCGGAAAACGAAACGGAGGGATTTGAATCAGGGAGTGAAGCGAGCGGAGCGAGTGGAACGACCGTGGTTCAAATCTCATCCCCACCGTTGCTGTCGCGAACAATGCTGTGAGTAACAGCGAGCCGATGTGGATTGAATCCGATTTCCGAGGGGATTGTAGCAAATTTCGTTAGAAGTACTTCCAGACGGTAGTCGAGTACATTTCTCGAGACCGATGGCTGTCTGCTGAACGACTGTACCGGAGAAATATCGTTTGAGAGGTGGGGTACCGATCAGGGAGACGTCAGGTCGCAATTCCAGCCGGGATCGTGGCCGGTGCGGTCGATGAGGTCGGCGCGACACGCTGGGCAGTAATCGGGGGTGACGGATTCGCTTCGGGGGACGTACACCGCGCTGCCGCATTTCACGCACGCATCCGCAACGATGGTCGCACAGTCCGCACAGACATTGAAGTCGTCAACTGTGAGGTCGCGCAGGGGTTCGAGTTGTTTATCCAAGAGGTACTCGTCGATGACCGCCTGACAGCTGTGGCACGATTTCATAGCGATACGCATCGTTCCATGTTACCAAACCATAAATATCTGTCTCCGTGAGCGACGGATGCACTGGAGTCTCGGTGAACGTACTGGGGTCGGGGACGTACTGGGGCCAGAGTGAATACCGCTTCTTTCGAACTGTTGGCAGCCCCTGGCCGGTGCGTTCCAACTCCCCGATGACGAAATTCCAGAACCCGCTCCGGAGTTATGCGAACGGGAAGATCGTCGACTGTAGCAGGCTCGTGAGTAGCCCGGAGACGGAGATGATCGTCGTCAGGACGGTCCACGTCCGGAGCGTCTCGCCCTGCGTGAGCCCGCCGGTTTCCTTCACCAGCCAGAAGCCAGAATCGTTGTACCACGAGAAGATATTGGCGCCCGCGCCGATCACCATCACGAGGTAGGCGGTGTGGACCTCGAGTTGGCCGGTGAGGGGTGCCATGAGGTAGAAGATGCTGTCGAAGAAGACGGGCACGGCCAGGAAGGAACTACTCCCGAGCAGGGAGATGTCCGAGTTGGACTCGCCGAGGACGTTCTGGAAACCTTGGATGATCTGCTGGGCCGCCCCGCTCTCGAGCATCGATTTGCCGATGACTGCTGCCATCAGGATCGGGATCCCGATCCCGCCCATGTTCTCTCCAAACGCAGTCGCAACTCGAGAGCCGGCATCGGCGGCGCTGAAGTCAGCGACGAAGACCGTGTTGACGACGGCGACGGTGAACGCCGCCATACTCAATCCGATGAACGTCGGGAGGTCGAGCCACACTAGCAACGCGACGACTGCAACGAGACCGACGATGAACGTAATTAATGGACTATGCGCGAACTCGACCGCCTGTAGCGGAACGTGCGCCGTAGGTGTGGCTTGTACGGATATATTACATTATTAGTACTTACGGAAATAGTAAATAATTATTGACGAATGGTCTCCAATAACTGAACACCATGTGTGGCAATCGATGCGTCGGGGAGACGGTCTCCCGGCGAGCTCAGTGTTCGCCGTAAGCTACTCGAGACAGGTCGCAACCGAAAAATTCGAAAACGCACGTGAACGGCGACTGCTCAGCGGTAGGACAGCTCGAGGTCGCGCGCCCGGTCGAGCAGTTCTGCATCGTAGTACTCTTCGGTCTGTTCGGGTCGGATGTCGTCGATCGCACGGACCTGCTGGACCGTGTTGCGGAAGTTCTTGAAGGTGGCCTCGTCGACCATCTGACCGTCGATGGTGACCGCGCCGGTGCCCTCGCGTTTGGCCTCGTTGAAGCGCTCGATCTTGTGGACGTCGCGCTCGAGTTCCTCGGGCGTCGGCATGTGGACGGTGTTGGCCTGAATCGTCTGCTTGGGGTACAGCGACCAGGAGCCGTCGAGACCGAGTTGCGCTTCGTGTTCGACTTGATCCGCGTAGGCGTCCGCGTTGTAGTAGGTCAGGCCGGCGCGCTCTTTGAACAGGTCATCGAAGGGACCGCCGATCGAGAGCAGGTCTGCGGCGCTGGACTCGTTCGAGAGGGCCTCGAGCAGGCCGTCCCAGCGTGGCATGCCGTCGCCGAGGTCGCGGCCGCCGAGTTCGGCGGCGTAGTCGACGGGCCCGAAGACGAGCGCAGTGAGTCGGGAGTCCTCGCCGAACTTGGAAATCTCGCGCAGATCCGACCGGGCGCGGCCGGTCTCGATAATGATCGAGAGGCCGATCGAACCGTCGTCGTAGCCGTGTTCGGCCTCGGCTTCGGCGACGACCTCGGCGGCGCGTTTCACGTCCTCGAGGCGGCCGACCTTGGGGACGACGACGCCGTCGATCTCGTCGCCGATTTCGCCGACGAGGCGATCGATCTGGTTGCGCCCCTTGTCACAGTACTCCTCGTCCTCGTAGCTCCACTCGACGCGGGGCCAGATCTCGCCGGGGAAGTCGTACTCGGGAACCTTCTCGATGGTGTTCTCGAGGCCCTCGGCTTTCATGTCCGGTGCCGTCCCGTCTTCCATGTCGGGGACGAGCCAGTCGGGGGCCTGGAACCCCTCCGCCTCGAGGGCGGAGACGAGGTACTTCGCCGAGTCGTCTTTCGGAACGGCGGCCGGTGCGGTCTGGAACGTACGGCAGAGTCGGATGTCGTCGGTCATGTGTATCTGTCTGAAGTCGCGATTGTCTGCGGTCGTCTGTGATGGTCGTTCGTGTTAGTTAGAACGCTTTCGAATCTCCGCGGTTCGGGTTCCGGAGTAGACGGGTTCGTCGTCCTGGTTGAACGCGATGTGTTCGAAGGTGACCGTTCCCGCCTCCTCGCTCGAGGCGTCGTCGTCGGCTTCGAGAACACGCGTGAAGGCGTAGACGGTGTCGCCGACGGCGACGAACGTGTGGAACGATTCGTCGTCGAAGCCGACCTCGCGCCAGGTTTCTTCGTCCGAGCGGGCATGGCCCAGCGCGGTCGATCGAGTTACGTCGCCGTAGGTGACGATACTGCCCGACGGCGAGTCGCTCATTACGTCGACGTTGTGGTGCTGTTTGGCCGTGTTGAGCGTCGAAAGCGGTAGCGAGGCGACGGTCACGTCGTCTTGTGTGCGGCCGCGCTCGTGGCGGTAGGCGACGGCGGCGTTCTCGTCGTCGGCTTCCTCGAGCGCGTCGACGAAGTCCTCGAAGTAGCCGCCCTCGGGCGCGATGAACTCCTCGGGGAGTTCGGGGCCGTCGTCGCCGTCGTCCTCGGCGGTTGCGGCACCACCGTCGGAGCGCAGCTCCGACGAGGATCGCGAACCGTCGGTTCGCTCACCGCTTCCGTCCGTCGCCATCGGCTCGCGGCGCGGGATCATGTTCGTCCGCTCGTACGAACAGAGCACGTCGCCAGTTTCGGCGTCCTTGCCGCGGGTGCGCCAGGAGACGATGCCGTACTCGGGTCGGGAACTCGAGGTCGCGCGGTTGACGACCTCGCTCTCGACGTGGAGTTCGGTGCCCGTATAGACCGGTGCGGTGGGGAACCGGACGTCGGTGCGGCCGAGGAAGTAGCCTCCCTTCTCGCTCAAGTCCTCGACGGTGATGCCGAGGGTGGCTGCGGTGAGATAGTCGGGGTGAACCGGCGGTTCGTCGAAGCCGCGTTCCGCGGCAGCGTCGCTCCGCCAGTAGGCGGGGTCGTGGTTCAGGGTCTGACTCATCCAGGACTCGTTGCCGAACTGGCTGAGCGTAAGGCCGGGGTCGTGTTCGATGACGTCCCCCTCCTCGAAGTCCTCGAAGCAGTTGCCCTTCTCTTTGGTCTCGACGTCCTCAAGCACCTGTGCGAACGTGTCCGGATCGGTCCAATCAGTCATCTGCAGTCACCTCGTCCGTCTCTGCATCAGTTGGTAACTGTTTTCGTTTCCGTCGGGCGACCGTCCGTCGCATCTCGTTTTCGACGATCATGTACCCCTCGTCGAAGCCCATACCGGGCTTTGCGAGCACCTGCGCGGCGTTCGTCGCGAGCGCGACGTGGGCGCAGGCACGTGCGGAGGTCTCCGTCTCGTTACAGGTGCCCCCGAGGTAGGCGCGGGTGTCTGTCCCATCGCAGTAGCGGACCGCCTGTCCGCTTCGGTGGATCCCGCCCAGGTCGGGCGTCTTGACCTGCACGAGGTCGGCCGCGCCCGCGTCGACGAACGCCTGCACGTCCTCGAAGGTGTTACACCACTCGTCGGCTACGATATCGACGTCGACGTTGGCAGCGTCGAGCCCCTCGCGGAGCTCGACCATGGCATCGATCTGGTCGGCCCGGTCGCCGACGTCCATCGGCCCCTCGATCTGAATCGGGTAGGGGGCTGCGGCTTCCTCGAGCGCAGCGAAGTAGTCGACCACTTCGTCGCGGTCGTAGGGCGCGCCGAAAATCTCGCCGATCATGCCATAGACGTCGATGTGGAAGCGAGGGTCGTACCCCTCGGGCCCCAGCTCCTGGGAGCGCTCGACGAGCCACTCCACGTACTCGAGGAGGACCTCGCCGTTCTCGCCGATCTTCTCGACGCTGTTGATGAGCGCGTGGGGCAAAACGGGGACGCCCTTGACGAACATCTTCTCGGTGTTGTTGTAGCGGTCGTCGCCGGATTGGCCGAAGACCGGCACCGGCTCCGTCGCGGGCTCGGTGCCCAGCGCATCTGCCATGACGTCCGTCTGCGTCGTCTTCTCGGCTTCAGCAGCCGCAGCGAGCAGCGCTTGCGAGACGCCGTAGCGGATCGCCGTGTGGAGTCGGTCGCCGTCAACTTCCATCTCCTCGAGCAATTCGGCGTTGTCGAGGAACTCGGTCGCATCCCGGCCCTCGAGTTCGTCGGCGACGGGACCCTCGATGACGGGGGCGTACTCCTCGGCTTTGAACAGCGGGTCGCGCCCGCCGGCACCGGAGTACTGGACCGCGGCGCAGTCGCCCCGGACCACGGTGCCGTCGGCGAGTTCGATGTCGACGATGATCGACTCGCCGGCCTGGCGAATCTCATCGAAGCCGTCGGTGACCGGCTCGCCCTCGTAGGTGAAGCCGTCGTGTTCCGCTCCCTGCTTGATCGCGCGCTGGTCGTCGAAGAAGAACCCGGAGTAGCCGGGCGTTGCGTATATTCCTGTAATGTTCATGGTGAGGCGTCACCCTGCGGTCGGCCGATGAGTTTGCCGTCGCTGATCGCGTCGACGTCGTCCGCGACCATCCGGAACGACTGCTCGCGCCCTTCGGTGTCCGCGCGTTGGGACAGTCGGGCGCGGTGAATCTCCTTGATGTCCTCGTCCATCTCGAGGTCGGCCCACTCGAAGATGCGGACGCGACCGTCGTCGTCCCGCGCGGGCAGGACGGCACCTGCCGCGCTGTCGCTGGGTGCGAAGGGGACGTCGAGCGCACCGGAGTCGAAGGCCTTGAGCGTTCCCTGGACGACGTCGCCGTCGCCGTGCTCGAAGATAGAGTCCATCAGACAGCGGGTCTCGCGTTCGATGAGGTCCTGTTCCTCCTCGATGCCGTCGATGTCGATCTGCTGTTCGATCGCCATGTCGATGACCTGACGCGTCGTGCGCAGACCGGCCGAGTTGGCCTCCATGGTCGGCACCCCCTGGAACTCCTGGGGTGACTTGGTGATGACCTTGTCCGGTTGTGCGATGGCGGCGGTCATGCCGCCGAAGCTGATGACGCCGTTCGCACGAGCCTCATCCGGCGGGAAGCCGCCCATCCACTCGTGGAAGACGGTGGTGACGACGACCTCGTCGGGCAGATACTCGTTGCCTAACTTCTTGAGCGCGTGTAGGGCGGCCACGTCCTGAACGATGTTGCCGACCTGACCGTAGCCGAGCGTGATCGAGCGCACGCCCTGCGTCGCTGCTAACTTCCCCTCGACGATCATGATCGCGATCGCGATCGACGGCGGGACGAGGGTGCCGGTGAGCGGCCCGAACGGCTCGCGGTTGATCCGCACGCCGCGTTCGGTGTAGGCTCCCGCCAGCCGGTCGACGAACTGCCACTTCTCGATGGTCTCCTCGAGCCCGTGGCGTTTCGTGTACGGAATGTTGTAGGAGATCGGGCCGCCCTCGAAGCTCTGGAAACCGCCGGCGAAGGTGATCGCGGCGAGCAGCCGAGCGTCCGGGGTGCCGTGGCGCACTTCGATCGGCGCGTCGACCGCGTCGATCAGTTCGCGACAGCCGTCTACCCCGTGGTTGACGGCCGGGAAGCCGTTCAGGGTGTCGTCGCCCGTCTCGAGGGCCTTGTCGAGGCCCTGCTGGGCCTTCTCGTACTCATTGTCACGCGTGTACGAGTCGATAGTCGTCGGGAGGAGATCCGCCTGGCCCTCCTCGAGGAGGTATCGAAGGAGTTCGATCTGGTCGTCGAGCCGGGGCACCCCGGCTCGCGGCTGGAGAAGGGGTTTGTCGGCCGACTCGAGGACGTCGGCGAATCGCTTGTGGTCGGGCAGCGACTCGTGGTACGCGATGGCGTCCTCGAAGTCGACGTCTTCGCCCGTGTGCCAGTCAGATCGGATCTCTTCGTCGATACGCCGTAGCTCGTCGGATGGAATGCGTTCGTCTCGTATCATCTAGACATCTACGAACTGATAGTCGCCCGTTCCGACTCCGTCGGTTTGATCTGGAGGTCTTCGTGGAGCGCGGCGATCGCGTCTTCGGGATCGGTTTCGGAATCGAAGACGCGGTCGAATCCGAGCTCTCGGAACGTTTTCCGGGTCTGCTCGAACTCGTCCTGTCCGACGGCGAGGTTGCCGCCGATGTAGCTGACCGCGTCGACGCCCGCGTCCTCGAGGACACTGTGGAATCCCTGGCAGTCCTGCTCGGCGTGGCCGTAGAGCGAGGAGACCAGTACGGCCTCCGCGTCGTGCGCTACTGCGGCCTCGGCGAAGTCCTCCTGGGAGGTCTGGACGCCGAGGTTCACGACATCGAAGCCGGCTGCACTGAAGGCTTGCTCTAAGATTGTGATGCCAACGACGTGGGCATCTGAGCCGATCACGCCGAGGACGACCGTTTGGGACATCGTAGTCGCAACCATGAGAGACCGGCCTATAAACCTAATGATCTTCCATGATAATATTCCTTAAGGATCCTAACAGCGTCTCTATGGCGGATATTAACATGAGGAATGGTACCGGGAAACAACTACATGATCGATGGTAAGGGTTTTGGTACTGGTTTGGAAAGGGGGGCGTACAGACATGGGAGCACTCTCGAACCTTCGCGTCGTGGATCTGACCCAGGTGCTCGCCGGGCCGTACTGTACGATGCTGCTCGCGGACCTGGGCGCGGACGTCGTCAAGATCGAACGACCCGGTGGCGACATGATCCGGTCGAACCCGCCGTTCGTCGACGACCCCGAAGAAGAAGCCTACGGGGGCTACTTCCAGAGCGTCAACCGCGGCAAAAAGAGCATCGAACTGAACCTCGGCGACGACGAGGACCGCGCGAACTTCCTCTCGCTCATCGAGGAGGCCGACGTCGTCGTTGAGAACTACCGCTCGGGGACGATGGAGAAGTACGATCTGGGCTACGAGACGCTGAAAGAGCACAACCCCGATCTCATCTACTCCTCGATTCGGGGCTTTGGCGACCCGCGGACCGGCGAGACGGAACGGCAGGGCCAGCCCTCTTTCGACCTCATCGCGCAGGCGCTGGGCGGCGTCATGGAGACCACCGGACAGCCCGACGGCCCGCCGACGAAGACCGGGCCCGGCGTCGGCGACCTCTTTACGGCGACGCTGAACTGCATCGGCATTCTGGCGGCGGTCAACCACCGCGAGCAGACCGGCGAGGGCCAGTACGTCGACACCGCCATGTACGACTCGATGCTCAGCTTCACCGAGCGCGCCGTCTACCAGCAGTCGTACACGGGCGAGGCCCCCACTCGTCGGGGCAACTCCCACCCCACGCTCTTTCCCTACAACGCCTTCGAGACTGACGACGGCTACGCCGTCATCGCCGCGTTCAACAACAACCACTGGGCGGAACTCTGCGACGTGATGGACCGCGAAGACCTCGCCGAGGCGTATCCGACGACGCCGGAGCGACTCGAGAATCGCGACGCGCTCCGAGCCGAACTCGCCGAGTGGGCCGCCGACCTGACCAACGACGAACTCGTCGGCAAACTCGAGGGTCGCGTCCCCGCCGCGCCGGTGCAGACGACCGAAGAAATCTTCGACGATCCGCACGTCTACGCGCGGGATATGCTCGTGCCGGTCGAACAGCCCGGAGCCGATAGGGACGTCGAGATTGCGGGCAATCCGATCAAGATGAGCGAGACGAACCCCGAGCCCCGCGGTCGCGCGCCGCTGCTCGACGAGCACCGCGAGGAACTACTGGGCGAGGACGCCGACGCTGAGACGGCCGACGACTGAGGACCGACGACCCTTCGATTCTACTTCTACCGGCGTTCACTGTCTCGAGAAGGGGCTCGGCGAGCAGCGATCGATCGAAACCGCGACAGCATCCACGTTCGGCGATCCGGCAACCCGGCGCGTCGTCGCGTCGCTGTCCTCGCCACGCGGCGCATCGGGTCGGAGCCGCGATAGCGGTCGGCGGCGACGACGATTCGCAGTTCGGGACGGGTCACCCGAGGAAATACCGAGTCCACGGGTACCGCTCGACGAGGGGCTGCCCGTCGATTTCGTACGATTCGATGTATCGATCGAGTCCGAATATTCGGCCGGCACCGAAGGCGGCAACGGAGAGGAACACGAGCATGTACGCGAAGTCGCCGTTGATGTAGCCGTGGGCGACGTCCCAGTTCCCGAGATAGAAGAGCAGCATCATGAACGCGCCGAAGAACGCTGCGAGCCGGGTCATCGCGTCGAGGAGTACCCCGAGTCCGATGAGGACCTCTCCCCACGGCACGGCGATGTTTACGAAGTCGACGAACCAGGGCGTGTTCCCCATCGAAACGAAGAGGTCCGCGACGGGACTGCCGTTCGCCGGCGGTGCGTTCTGTAGATAGCCGCTCGCGGAGAACCCGCCCGAGAGGACCTTGTCGACGCCGCTCTGGAGGAACGCGAGCCCGATCATCAACCGGAGCGCGAGAATGAACCACACGCTCAACGTGTGGAGTTTCCCTTTCGCCGTGAGCCCGCCAACCGTACTTTAGAGTTCGACTTCTCGAGTTGACATCAGTTTCATATCACGGGAACCACTGGTAAACCTCCCACCCGTTACAGATCCTGAGTTGTGAACCGTCGTCGGGGGACGGTCGTGGCTCCACCGCCCCGAACGATGCGATGACGCTCGAGCGTCGGCTCCCGAAATCCAGTCGGGATCGACTCCGTCGTCGGGAGGCGGTGCCTCGAGCGGCCCCGCTACCAGCAGTTTCTTCACGTGACAATTCGAGGTGGCAGGTATCATGAGTCAGGCGACGCTGTCGGATCGTCCGTACACGAATTCGAACCTCTTCTCCGGGCACTATCTCGACGAGCGAATTCAGGAACGAGACGAATGGGAGTGCGACGCGGCCGCCAGCGACGCGCTGGCCGAACTGCAGTCGCTGTACGAACTCGAGTCCGGTCTACTACAGAAAACGACAACCCGAGCGACGCTATAGGATCTCACGTAACACAACCGCTAACTGATCTTCCAACTCATCTGCTTGAAGGATCGTGACTGGGTTTTCGGACTGGGATTCGAGCGATGCAGTATCGTCCTCGAGATCTTGGACGACCAGCAGTCCGTTCCACCCCGAGCCGAAGTAGTTCCCGTCGTCACGACCGAAGACGTAGTCTTCGTTAACCCGAAGAAACGCGAGATACTCCAGCGTTTCCTTGATTCCGCGACGAATCGTGTCCGTGTTGGTACTATTTTTCACTTCCACGATCAGATACTCGTGCTGATCGTCTGCTTCGGAGATGATCTCGAGGACGATAACGTCGGGACGACCCGTCTGATTTCGGCAGTCACGATCGAAGTAATCGCTCGCGATATCTTTTGCTGTAAGCTGTACTTCGTCTGTTCGAGAGAGTTCCTCCTGATCTTCATCCGGAACCGCGACGAACGACAGGTTTCGATCGGATGCGGAATCGTCGTGATAGAGGGCAATCTCTTTGTCACCATCGAAACGGGCCACCTCCTGGCGACCCGTTGCAATCGTCTTGAACTCGGGCTGGCTCTCTTGGAGTCGCTCGAGTGTCGCGACGAACCGAAAGAGGACGTACAGTTCGAAGAGTGAATCCTGATCGTCGGGCGCAATTGCCGTTTCATCGAGCAGTTTCCTGATCTCGTCCGGGTCACCCTCGTAGAGCCGTTCTCGAGATTTGAGCAGCGACGCAGCCTCGCGGTAGACCGCCTGTCGCGAATCGGCAGCGGTCGTAAGCATCCGCTCGGTCGGCTCGTAGGTGTCCGGGTCGCGAATCCGACGAACGTGGACGTTTCGTTCGACGATTTGCTGTAATTCGTCGATGAGGTTCTCGTTGCCTTTCCATGTCTCTTGGACCCACTCGTACTCGCCCCGGAGATACTCTTCTGCTTCTCGGATCGTCGTGTGAATGACTGAGATCAGTCGTTTGAGAACGATATTTTCGGGGATATCGTAGTCCACCGATCGGTTGTCACAGACGAAGATCGACGCGTCTCGAGGATGTTCGGAGTAGCGTTTCTTGATGGTCGCTCCCCAGTTGATTCGCCCGTCAACAGTGCCACGCCGCGTTCGTGATGTCGTTTGCGTCTCCGTTCGAATGCTTCGAAGATGTTTCGAGAGATCCCTCACGAACGAGACCACATCCGATTTGAGAATGAAATGGAGGTCGAGTAGCAGTTCGTACTCCTCGAATCGATCGTCCAACTGCTCCGGTTTAATCGACTGCGCCAGTTCACGCTCGGGAAACGACCCGCGCATCACATGGGCGAGGATGTCTTCGGTAAGCTGATCGAGGAGTTCGTTTCTATTCATTCGTCGCTATAGTCACCTGTAGCATCTCTCGTGCCGCTTGCTCGAGAAGCGACGCATCGATCTCTCTGACAGCCGCTATTTCCCGAACGATTGTCCGTCGCTTCGGGACCCCCTCGAGTTGCGGGAAGATATAGCTGATAACCGCTTGGGTGAGATGGTACTCGAGTTCGTCCTCGGAATGTTGATTGACGTATCGGAGTATATCTTCGATTATCGCGGGGCCGATCGACCGTTCCTCAACAGCATGGTTCGTCTCCCGCCAAACGCGACCGATAGCCATCGCTTCGTTGCGATTGAGATCGAGATCCCACGCGTTTGCATAGTCGTAGATCAGTTGCTCTAACTGATCATCGTCTGCTGGATCCTCGGGGAGTTCAGGAGCGGGAACCCGAACGAAAGCGAACCGGCGCATGAACGCGTAGCTCATCTCGTAGAGCGAGGTCTTATCGTAGGTGTTCATCGTCGCGAATATACGCCACGAATTCGGCACGAGATACTGATGGTTTGCGGGACGTCCAGCGATCTCGTCGGTCGTTGTGAGTTCGATCTCACGACCGTTTATGGTGTACGGCAGTTGGACCGATTGCCCCGAAAGGAGCGTAAAGAGTTGGCCGAACGCTTTGTCGATGTCGGCACGATTCAGTTCGTCGATAATGAGTAAATCGTTCGATTGCGTCTCAGTCCGGGTGTTTTTGAGTCGGTTGAGGACGATCCCCGGGGTGAACGAGAGGGTATCACCATCTCCTTCGGATTCGTTCGGCATGTACCCGCCGACCGTATCGAAGGTCGACCAGTCGGCAGTCGCCGTCGTCATTTCGAAATCCGAGTACAGGTAGGGCAGCGTATCCGATAGCGAGTCGCATACTCGGCGAGCGATCTCCGTCTTTCCGGTTCCCGGTGGACCAGTCAGGAGAACGTGTTTCCCGGATGTGAGTGCCGTCGTGATCTGCTCGAGAATTCGATCGCCCTGATCGTCTGGGAAGTAGAGACCGTCGAGCGTTTCGGACGGGATCGAACCGTGATACTGTTTGTGGACGTTGATCGCTGAGGCCTCACTTAACGTGTCCGCGATCGCCTCGATGAGGGCCACTGGCCGATCGTGATCGATCGCACCATCGTCCGTTCGAAACGTCGCGTACTGTGACTGGACCGGGAATTCGATACCGGCGACCTCGTCACAGATGCTGTTGGCTTGCGCGATCGGGAGGAGATCCGTTGTCAGCGCGTCGGACTCCAGATCGATTTCCGACGTTGTCTTTTCAGTGATCGATCGAGACGTATCGATATCGTCAATCGAGCCGGTAAGGAATAGCCGATCGAACATCGCAACCAGCGGATACGACTTCCCCCGTTCGTGTTCGTCCCACCACCACGGTTCTTCTTTCTCGAACGTCCGTCCGAGAATTCCGACTCCGATTATGCCGTTTGGATGACGGCCGAGTTCTTCGTTCGACGGCTCTTCGCGGGAATGGAGAATCGCGACATCGCCTTCCGAGAAGTCTTCCCATCGGCTCCGGTATTCCTCTCCGGACGACACCGCGCTGTACTCGATACTCGTTAGCCAGTAGTCACACGGGGCAGTGAACTTGTATACTGTTGGTGACGTCGCTCGAATGTGTGATAGCACTGGATGAGTGCTATCAATCGGTTGAGCTACCGGCTCCGTTTCCGTATCAGTCTCCACGGTGTAGGTATCGCGAAGAATACTGTTCAGCCGAGGTTGACTCAAGACACTCCCGGTATCGTCGACTTCCTCCTGAAGAATGCGAACCCAACAGAGAAAGAGCGTCTTTGCCGGCGAAAACGAATAGTGAGAGCCGACACCGATTTCGGCGGCAGTCTCCTCGAGTTCGGGTTCGAGTAACTCGTAGACGGATCGAAGTTGATCGAACGTTGTAGCAGTGCTCGTGGAGACGGTACCGGACGGTTTGAATCCAGTGAGTGAAGCAGACCACTCGGCGACGAGTGCTTCCCCAAGACGGGTTTTGAGCCACGACGTGTTTTCGGAGGATTCCTCGAGTCGACTTCTGATATCGGTTATCGCCGCCTCGAGCGTCTCGTATTCGTCGGCCGATTCGGTTTCGACGGCTAACTCGGTCGGATAGATCTTGTTGCCGCGGATCTGCTCGAGAAATGCCTCGATCGAGTCGTATTCTGCAAAGAACGTTGATCCACTGCGACCGAAATCGATGCCGCTAAACGTGTCATTTGGCCATCCACGGAACCCGAGCGTTTCCCAGAACCCCTCGCGATCGAGCGTCGTCTCGTATATCGGATCGAGAAACATTACGTGTTGATACGAAACGTCCGACACCTCTCCCCAACCGATCGCGTTCGTAAACGCCGCTGCCGTCTCCTCGTCCAGAATCGTCGCGTGATCGATACGGGCGAGATGCGTATAGTCGCCCCCGTGACGCCCATCACGATCTGCAAATAAGAGATAATCACCGGTATCTGCCGGTTCGTCCTCTGTATTTCCCCACACCCGAAGCGTCTCATGCTCGAGAGGGATTTCACAGAGATCCGCGAGTTGCTCTCGGCGGACTCCGTCGACGATCGTTCGCTTGAAGTTTATTCGAATTGGCTCGTCGTCTTCCGTCTTTACTGGAACCTGATAGACTGTTGGCGGATCTCTATTTGTTTCATCATTCTCTGATAATCCCGCTCCCATTGTTTTCTAAACCGAGACAGTATTTACCTATAAATCCTGTTGCGATATCACGAAGATCAGTATTTGAATTGGTCTAACCTTAAGAATTTTTATAGGAGTGATATTTCCCGAAAGTTACGCAAACTTCCCCGAGATCACTACCAAGAACAACTCGCTGGTTGACCGACTCCAAAAGCTCACCCTGCCCGCCGTCGACGACGTTCGCGAAGGGTTGGGAAGCTACCTCGAGACGAAAGCGAGAGCCGAGGAACTCGAGGAAAAGATCGAGAAGACGGACGAGTTGATCGACGAAATCATCTAGGAACTCTACGGACTAACCGACGAGGAAATCGAAATCGTCGAAGAGGCGGTTGGAGAAGAATAGAAGGGAAAACGTGTGCCGACTCATCCCTATTTCAGGACATCCGGCGGTTCTCGATCCCCGGTCGTATTCGAGTCGGGGTCGATCCCCAGGTCGCGGAGTTCCTCCTCGGTCGGCTCGCTTCCGATTTCATCGCGGTGGAGTGCAACCGCCTCGTCGAGGTTCTCGAGCGCGGCTCCTCGAGATGGTCCCTGCGTGGTAACGCCAGTTTCTACGTCCGTGGCGATCCACCAATCCTCCTCGCGCCAGAGACGGATCTCGCCGTCGTGGACGCCATCATTGCGCGTCGAACTGGCCATTGTATACATAGGTTGCTGGATAATTCGTAAAAGCGTTTGGCTCGCAAAGATTGGATGTACTCGAGTCCCGGTTCCGAACCGGCCGTCCGACGGGCGATGTCGGCAGGTGGTGTGTGGTGATTCGATCGAACCGCCGACCGGCCGGCTGATCGTCGGGGCTCGAGTCCCCTTCGACCTACTCCTCGCGAAGGCTCGGAAAGAGGTCCGGCGGGACCGAACAACCACAGGGAGCGACGGAGCCGGTGTGGGGCCCGGTGGCGGTCGAGAACAGCACGGGGTCACCACAGCGCGGACAGTCGGGGAACGGCGACTCGTCGTCGTCGCTCGCGTCCGAACTGCTATCCATCGCGACCGCGCCTCGGTCGTTGCGGCGAGGACGCTACTCGTGTCGGGCGATTCGACGGTCGTGCGGGACGTTTATATCCCGGTAGAATGAACGCAATCATGGCAACCGAATCCTTCACTTGGGTTTGGAAGCCACGTCTCGGGTGCTGGTTCCACCCGGGGCATTTCGATGCAGCCCCTCGCATCTGCGTTTCGAGACTGACTTCCGTTTGGATTGTTGACCTATTGGGACTTATATCTATTGTTACTGCGGAGAAAGAGAGTCCCCCGCCTCGAGCCACCCCGAACCCCGAACCCCAAATCTCGAATCACCGACGCTCGAGTCCGCTCGAGAGCGCGGCGGTGGGATCGTGCGAGGCATCGATCGGTCCTCGCTCGCTTTGCGATGCACTCACCTCGTTCGCCCATCGCATCGCTCGGGCATGATCGCCAGCGCGCGCCACCGCACACCAGTTCCCCGAACGGAGTCCACGGAGAACAGCAATCGGCACTCGAGGCCCGGTTGCTGACCCCCCATCCGACGAGTGATGTCGGCAGGCGATGCGGTGGACGCAGCGGCTGACGACCGCGAGTATCGGGCCGGTGCAGGAGGACATCCTCTGCAAAACTTATGAAGTAGTGTAGTCAATTTGAACTATGGACGCTTCCCAACTACGGACCCTGCATAGAGGCGGCGCGGTCCTCTCGGTCGTCGCCACCGCCGTCGCCGGCATCGCGTTCGTTGTAAACGGCCAGCACAGCTTCCTCGGGCTGTCCCTCGGCTTTCTGGGACCGTTTTTCGGGTTCTACTTCGTCGGTGCCGTCCTCTCCACCACGACGTACCGCGTCTGGGGCGAGGAACTCATGCGTGCCATCGTCTGGCACTTCGGAAGCCTCGTCGGGTGGGGAGTCATCGCCACCGAGTCGACGCTGCTCTCCGTGACGCCGTTTACCGTGTTCGGACTCCCGGTGCTCACGGCCCTCGGTATCGTCCTCACGTTCGTCGGAATCCGTCGGGAAACGGGACTCGAGCTAAAAGCGGAGACCGAGAGCGGTCAGCTCCTCGTCTCGATACTCGGAACGATCGCCGGCGGCTTCCTCGTCCTGTTTCTCGTCCTCGCTGGCGGCTACTCACCGGTGCTCCTCCCGGTGTACGTTCTCGGCACCGCCCTCGGAGTACTGCTCTGGCGGCGACGCTGGCGACCACAGCGAAACGCGTGATAGGTATCGAATCCCCGCTGACTCGAGGTGTCGCGTGAGTCGTCGCGTCGACTGTCGCGACACGAGAGGACCGGTCTCCCGTTCCGACGGACGAAGCGCGCGTGTCACCAGCACGAGCCGACGGTTCGGTAAAGACGTGTGCGTCTGTCCCAGTGATCGAGTTACTCGTCCTTCCAAATAAGTCCGTTCGTCGATGAGGTCAACACGGTCTCGCCATCCGCGTTCTCACAGACAACGTTCGACGTGAACTCGTACCGGTCCTCTCGTTCCTCGACCGTGTCGAACGTCGATCGGCACGTGATTGGTTCGCCGGTGTAGACCGGCCGATGGAAGTTGAATTCCATCGTACTAGCCAACACTTCGTTGTCGCTCCCCAGTTTCGTCGGGAGCGTCGCGGTCAGTAATCCCTGTACCATCACCCGTCCGTCTTCGTCCGGCTCGGTATGACGGGATTGATCGTCACCAGTGAGTTCCGCAAACTGCTGTACATCTTCGACTGTGAACGTTCGCTCGTATGTTCTCGTCTCGCCTTCGATTGGCTGCGTCATCGGAATCGACCTCGAGAATGAATCTCGTCGTATAACAAGATACCGAGACGAACGTGCCCGAACTACGAACCCGGATTCGGAGAAGCGATGTCTAACGGCACCGACACTCGAGAGCCCCCGGTTCCGAACCGGCCAGCGAGCGATGTCGACGGGTGGTGTGTGGTCATTTCGATCGGACCCGCCGACCGACCGGCTATAGTGTCAACTGAAACGGTTGCCATACCGATCGCAACGCTGTCGTGCGATCAGATATGCAGTGACGTCCAGTTGGGACTGTCGTCCTCGAGTTGGCGACCTGACCGCCATCTCGTTCGGTCCAAACGAGCGAGCGACCGAACCGGAGGCCCAAATCTATATCCACACCGTACCGAGAGATAGGGCATGAGCAACCGAGACGAATCTCGGCACGAGAGCGTCTCGATCGAGTCGGTTCGCGTCCTCTGTGTGGACGGCGACCCGGAGCGCCTCGCTGAGACGGCCGACGCCCTCGAGCGAGCGGACGACGCCATCGAAACGCTCGGTGCGACCGGGACGAGCGATGCACTCGAGCGCCTCGCCGGGACCGACGTCGACTGCATCGTCTCGGAGTACGAGCTCCCCGATGCGGACGGGCTGGCGTTGCTGGACGCGGTCCGAGCTGACGACGAGGCCTGTCCCTTCGTGCTATTCACGGGCACGGGCTCCGAAGCGATCGCGAGCGAGGCGATTTCCGCCGGCATCACGGACTACCTGCGGCGGGACGCGACCGAGTACGCGACGCTGGCGGAGACCGTCCGCACCGCCGTCGAAACGGCTCGGGCCGATTTGCAACGACAGCGCCAGCTCCGTGCAATCGAAACCGCACGGGAGGGGATCAGTCTGCTCGACGAGGAGGGACGGTTCGTCTACGTCAATCGGGCGTACGCCGATCTGTACGGCTACGAGCCCGCCGACCTGCTCGGCAAGCACTGGGAGCAACTGTATCCGGACGACAAGATCGAGCACACCCGCGACGTGATCATCCCGACGGTGATGGCCGAGGGCGACTGGTACGGCGAGACGACGGGGCTCCGATCGGACGGGAGCACCTTCGTCGAAGCCCACTCGCTGTCGACGACCGGCGACGGCGATCTGATCTGTACGGTCCAGGACGTGACGGACGAAAAGGAACGCGAGCGCGATCTCGAGCGCTACGAGACGATAATCGACGCCCTCGGCGATCCCGTCTATACGGTCGACGCCGAGGGCCGGTACGCGTTCGTCAACGACGCCTACGCCGAAATGACTGGCTACGAGAAGGACGAAATCGTCGGCCAGGACGTTTCCGTCCTGCTCGATGAGCCATCCGTCGAACGCGGCACCGACTGTGTCCGGTCGCTGCTCTCCGACGCGACCGCCGAGCGCAAGCGCACCTACGAGATCACCGTCGAAACGAGCGACGGCAGAACGATCCGCTGCGAGGATCACTGCTCGTTACTGCCCATCGAGGACGGCCAGTACCGCGGCGTCGCCGGCGTCGTTCGCGATATCACCGAGCGCACGGCCCGCGAACGAGAGCTCGAACTCGACGAAACGATCCTCGAGACGATCCCCGACGAGGTGTACGCGCTCGACGAGGAGGGGTACCTCACCAAGATCGTCCCGCCGATCAACGCCGAGGTGACGACGACGGGGTACCGGCCCGAGGAACTGGTCGGCGAACACGTCTCGATCCTCATGGACGACGACGATATCGCCACCGCCGAGGCGGAGATTCGTGCACTGATACAATCGGACGAACGCGAACACGCCTCCTTCGAAATGGAGACGATCACGGCCGACGGCGAACGCGTGCCCAACGAGAACCACATCGCGCTCCTCCCGCGGGACGAGGACGGTCGCATCCAGGGAACCGTCGGCGTCTTGCGCAATATAACCGAGCGCAAAGCGCGCGAACACGAGCTAAAGGCGCAAAACGAACGGCTCGATCGCTTCGCCGGCATCGTCTCCCACGACCTCCGCAACCCGCTGAACGTCGCGCAGGGGCGACTCGAGATCGCCCGCGAGACCTGTGACTGCGCCGACGACGATCTCGAGGCCGTCGCGTGGGCGCACGACCGCATGTCGGTCCTGATCGAGAACATCCTGACGGTCGCACGGGAACGCGATCCGTCGCTGGACGTCGAATCGGTCGACCTCGCGACGCTCGCCGAGGACTGCTGGAGCCACGTCGAGACGGCCAACGCTGCGTTGCGAATCGAGACGGATGCCGTCGTTCGTGCCGACCGGACGCGACTCGCTCAGCTCCTCGAGAACCTGATCCGCAACGCCGTCGAACACGGTTCGACGAGCCCTGACTCGCAGACGCATCGGGATACCGTGGAGAACGGCTCCACGAACCCCGACTCGCAGGCTCATCGGGACACCGTGGAGAACGGCTCTGCGAGCCGTTCAGACCCCAAAGGCCCGATCGAACACGGCCGCCCGAGCGTCACGATCACTGTGGACGATCTCGCGGACGAGACCGGCGGCGGCTTCGCCGTCGAGGACGACGGTCCCGGTATTCCGGCGGACGACCGCGACCGTGTCTTCGAGAGCGGCTACTCGAGTGCCGACGGCGGGACCGGCCTCGGACTCTCGATCGTCGACCGGATCGCCGAAGCCCACGGCTGGACCGTGACCGTAACCGACGGGAACGACGGCGGGACCCGGTTCGAACTGACCGGCGTCGAGCGGGCGGATCGGCGACGAGCCGACGGCGACGGAGAGTAATCCTTTTGCGGGTCCCCTGCACACGGTCGGGTATGAGCAGCAACTGGCCGGTCGATCCCGACGGCGAGGAGGGCAGCGAGGGGATGCGCAAGTTCGACATGCGGATCATCGCGGACAAGGTCGACGAGGCGGAGGACTTCCCGATGGATCGCGACGAGTTCGTCGCTGAGTACGGCGACTATCCGATCCGGATCAACTACGAGACGGTCGTCCCGATGAGCGAGATCTTCGAGTACGTCGAACCCGAAGAGTTCGAGACGATGGTCGACATGCACAAGGCCGTCGGCGCGGCAATGCGCGCCGGTAACTTCTGGAAGTACCACCCGCAGGGCAAAAACCCCGAGAAGAAACCCGCCTAAGGCCCGGTTCCCGAGTCGCGTCACGAATCTGGATTACGTATCACTTATACGACGGCGTTCGAAAGAATCGGTCACAGTGACTAACACGCAGGTGACGCTCGTTCAGATCGACAACTACGGGCCGTGGACCGTGACGCCGGAACCCCGACGGGAGGCCGACCTCCAGACGATGCAGTCCCGACTGTTCGCAGACATCTCCCAGTTCGTCGGCAACCGCGGCGGCTACACCTTCTTCACTCGCTTCGACAACATGATCGCCGTCACGAACGGCTGTTCGCTCGAGGACCACGCGCTCCTCCAGGAATCGGTCGGTAACCGGTATCCCGTGACGCTCAGTCTCGGCGTCGCGACCGGCACGAGCCCCGTGCAGGCCCTCTCGGACGCAACCGAATGCCTGCAAGACGCCGGCAGCGCACAGGACAAGCATCGCCGCGAGTGCCTCGAGGGCCGGACCATCGCGGACGACTACCGGACTGACGACGACATTCAGATCGCACACTTCGACGTGATCGACGCGACCGGCAACTACACCGACGAACTCAACGCCTTCGACACGTTCATCGAGATCGAACAGGGGTACGCAGAACTGATGCGGCACATGCGCTACACCCACAACAGCCTCTCCTTTTTCGTCGGCGGCGACAACGTCATTGTCGTCTGTCCCAATCTCGAGCGGGCCGACTACGAGGAGGCGGCCGCTCACGTCGCCGAGGCCGTCGATGTCGAGATGCAGGTCGGCGTCGGTCGCGGGAAGAGCGCCCACGAGGCGGGCTACGATGCGAAACACGCGCTCGAGACCTGCCGGGCCGACGGGACCAGAGTCGAACTCGAGTGGGAGACGGCCTGAGACGGACCGATGATCGTCGGTTTCGGTCCGACCGGGACCTGCCCTGCGATTGCTCCGGGAACATCAGTACAGTAGCCCGGATGAATTCTGGAAGAAAGGAACTTTGTTGCCGATTTGCTTAAGCGTGATGGAGGTAGCTTTTAGCCCGTTCGTGGGATGCGTTCACACATGGAATCGGAACTGTCAGTCAGAGAAATCCTGACGAGCGACTACGTCGGTGTCAGCGAGTCCGACACCGTTCTCGATGTCGTTTCCCTCATGCGAGACGAACGGACGAGTTGTGCGCTGGTCGTCCGCGGTTCGGAGCCAGTCGGCATCGTGACCGAGTGGGACGTGCTCGGTCTCGTCGATGACGAACGCGATCCCGCCACGACGACCGTCGGCGAGGCGATGACGACTCCAGTCATCACGGTCGGTCCCGACCGGTCGCTCACCGACGTCGCCACCACGATGGCTCGACAGAACATTCGCAACGTCATCGTCGAAGACGACGACGGGATCGTCGGCCTGGTCACCCAGCGCGACGTCATCGCCGCTGCGAGTTCGTTCCAGGCGACGATGACCCCCACCCGCTCGAGCGAGCCGCCGGTCGATCGGGATCGCGAGCTCGCGGATCCCGTGGCCGCCCGCGCGAGCGGGGCGGGCAACGGCGGAGCGCTCCCCAACGGCGGCGACGAGTACACCACCCAGGGCGTCTGCGAGGCCTGCGGCTCGCTCGCGGACGCGCTGTGGGACGCCAACGGCCAACTCGTCTGTACGGACTGTCGGTCGGTGTGACCGGCCTCCGGCCGGACGGCGGCGTGATCCGTGTCACCGGTCGCCGAGCCCTATCTCTCCGATAGAAAGACCTTTCGGGGGCCGCGGTGCACGGATCGATAATGATCGCGACCCTCGACGATCTTGACGTCGAAGGGACTACCGTCGGTGTTCGCGTCGACGTCAATAGTCCGATCGGCGATGATGGCACGCTCGCGGACGACGCCCGACTGCGCGCTCACGTTAACACGCTCTCGGAACTCTTAGAGCGCGACGGTCGGGTCGCCGTCCTCGCCCATCAGGGTCGGCCCGGCAGCGACGATTTCGTCACCCTCGAATCCCACGCCGACCGCCTCTCGGAACTGCTCGGCCACCCCGTCGACTACGTGGACGCGACCTTCACCGCCGCCGCCCGCGAGGCCGTTAGGGACCTCTCGAACGGCGACTGTCTCGTCCTCGAGAACACCCGCTTTTACAGCGAGGAGTACATGGAGTTCGAGCCCGAACGGGCCGCCCGGACGCATCTCGTCGACGGACTCGAGTCGGTGCTGGACGCCTACGTCAACGACGCCTTCGCCGCGGCCCACCGCTCACAGCCCTCGCTGGTCGGACTGCCGACCGTCCTCCCCAGCTACGCCGGCCGCGTGATGGAATCCGAACTCGACGTGCTAGGCTCCATCGAAGAGACGCCCGAGCCCCGCGCCTACGTCCTCGGCGGCGCGAAGGTGCCCGATTCGATCGACGTCGCCTGGTCCGTCCTCGAGAAGGGGCTGGCCGATCACGTCCTCACCGCGGGCGTCGTTGGCAACGTCTTTCTCATCGCGGACGGCGTCGATCTCGGCGACGCCAGTTCCGACTTCATCTACGATCAGGGCTACTGGGACGAGATCGACCGCGCCGCCGATCTGCTCGACGCGTACGGCGACCGGATCGCACTGCCCCGCGACGTTGCCGTCGCTCGGAACGACGAGCGCCACGAACTCGGCGTCAATGCCCTCCCGCCCGGCGACGGCGAGTCCGCAATGGATATCGGCGAGTCGACGCTGGATTACTATCGGCGAATCCTCGCGGACGCGGAAACGGTGATCCTCAACGGTCCCGCCGGCGTCTTCGAAGACGAGCGCTTCCAGACGGGGACCCGACAGCTCTACGACGCCGCGACGGACAGTCCGATGAGCATCGTCGGGGGCGGCGACACCGCCTCCGCACTACGCAAACTCGGCGTCAGCGGGTTCTCCCACGTCAGCACCGGCGGCGGTGCCGCGTTGCGGATGCTCACCGCCGAATCACTCCCCGCCGTCACGGCACTCGAGAATGCCCCCGAACGACCCGCAGCCGACGATTGAACCCGCCTCCCGGGACGACCTCGAGACGCTCACGGACCTGTGGGTCCGACTCGCCCGCGATCAGCGCCGGTACGAGTCGGCCGTCCGCGCCGACGCGAACCGCGAGACGATGCGCGAGACGCTCGGGGCCTATCAGGTCGCCGACGGGCTGCTCGTCGCCCGCCTCGAGGGCGACATCGTCGGCTTCGCGTCCGTCTCGATCGAACGCGGCACCCTCGAACTCGACAGCACCCGCGGCATGCTCTCGAATATCTACGTCGAACCGGCCGTCCGCGGTCGCGGGATCGGTACCGCGTTGCTCGAGGCGGCCGAGGAGTCGGTCGCAGAGCGGGGCGCAGACGAACTGTTACTCGAGGTGATGGCGGACAACGAGGCCGCTCGCCGCTTTTACCGTCGCCAAGGGTACGACGAGTTTCGGGTCACGATGTCGCGCTCGCTCGAGGACCGGAAGGAAAACGATACACATTCAAAGGAGGACGGCTAACCTACGGCCTGCGCCAGGGGAGCATGGGCGGTTCATGCACTCGACTTGTAATCGAGACTCCCGGGGTTCAAATCCCTGCCCTGGCTTTTCTCCTCGCGAACGGACGTGAGCGTCGGCAGCTGAAGTGGGAGTTCGAGTAGCCCGCGAACGAGCGCAGCAGGGACGGAGGCGTGGGTCAAATTCCACCCTCGGCCGTTTCTCGCGACGGATCTGCGCAAGTGAAAAGCCGGCTGCTATTTGAACGACGCGACAGGTATCGTCTCGCTGCTTCATTTCCGCGGATTAGTCTCGCCTTTGTTGGACGAACTGACCGACAGATCGGGGAAGACGCTTCCCGCTAGATCGAATGTGTCCGGATTGATATGTGGCCATACAGGTTAATGTACTCTCGGCGAAATTCGCGGATGTGAAAAACAGGTATATCGCGATATTCGCGGTTGAGGGCGCTGGAGTCGGGGTCCTCTTCTATTTACTCCTTCGGCATACGATTAGAAACACCATCGATGTCTCTCAATTGATACCACAGTTTCCATATGTCGGGATCGTTGCGAATATAATCGGACTCGGTCTCGTTCTCCCGCTCGTCGTGTACGTGACTATCATGGCAGTAAAGCGTCTGAGTTTGCACAAGGTGTAGTGTTACGAGCGATGGATTCGATCGAACAGTCGAATCGCTGTACACCGCTTCTCACAGATCGCCGCCGGTGAGTAACGGCAACCGCCCCGTAAGCGGTCACGGCTTCATACCGGAGTTCAATCCGAAAGCACTCGGTTCGCTGTTCCTGAGCGCAGGGAATTGGCACGTACTCCAGTAACGTCGTTCGATACCCTACGCTACGCGGTCACCAAGCGATGGCACTTAGCCGCTCGAGACAGAATTCGACGGCTGACCGCTATGATATCGTCGCATAACGAGCGCGCGCTCACTCGAATACACGTTGCATTCCCTACTCGGTGTCGGGTCCCTTGGCGACCCGGGCCTCGCTCGTCACGGCGTCGACGTGGACGTGGACTGGTCCCGCGTCGGTCTCGAGGGGCACGATCCAGGAGGCGCTGGTCCGGTGTGGATCATCCGAGACGCGGATCCCGTCGTACCCCTCCTGATCGGCGGTCTTTCGGGCGATCTCTGCGGCTTCGTCGCCGTCTTCGATCCGAATCTCGTCGTTCAGGCGGACGGTGACGACCGGGATGTCGGCCATTCGGACGATGCGTTCGGTGACGCTGCCGACGAGCACCCGGTCGAGTCCGGTCCGGCCCTGCGTTCCCATGACGATCATGTCGATCCCGTGGTCGTCAGCGTACGCGAGGATCGCCTCGTGGGGGACACCCTGCTCGACCGCCGTCACGACGTCGACGCCCTCCCGCGTCGCTTCGGCCTCGATCCGCTCGACCGCCCGCTCCGCGGCGGGGATCGCTTCGTCGGTCTGGAGCGTCCCCAGCGGCCCTTCGGGGACGACCGACAGCGCGTGAATCGTCGCGTCGAATCGCTCTGCGATCGCCAGTCCGTGCGTGAGCGACCGACGAGTTCCGTCGCTCCCGTCCGTCGGAACGAGGATGTCCTGGTACATCGATACCGCGAGGCTAGGCAACGCGGCCGTAAATACCCTCGAGTCCGTCTCCGTTCCTCACAGTAGCGTTCTCGTGACGACGGAGAGTCAACGCGACAACACTATTATATATTCGCACAGAGAAGTCGGAAATATGTTCGACGGATTTCGACGCGGGCTGGCGGTTATCGACGCCAGCATCGACGTGTTTCGAAACCGCCCCCGACTCGCGATTCTTCCGCTGTTGAGTCTCGCGGTCGTCGGAAGTGCGTACGCGGTCGGCGGTGTCGCATTACTCCACTATGGACTCGTCGATTCGGTGTTCACGAACCGGCTCGTCAAGTACGGCGTCATCTTCGTCGGCCTCGCCGTCTCCTCGAGCGTCGGCATCTTCTTCAACGCCGCGATAGTCCACTGTGCGATCCGACAGTTCGCCGGCGAGGAGCCGACCGTCCGCGACGGGTTGGCCGCCGCGTGGGCGGTCCGCGGTCGGATCGCGAAGTGGGGGCTGCTGTCCGCGACCGTCGGCACCCTCCTCTCCATCTTGAACGACAACGTTCCCGGTGTCGGGACGCTCACCCGGTCGATCCTCGACCTGGCGTGGGGGCTTCTGACGTTTTTCGCCGTCCCGGTGATCGTCACTGACCGGACCGATACGCTCCGGTCGGATCTGCGACGGAGCGGGGACACCTTCGCTCGAACGTGGGGCGAGAGCGTGACCGTGACGTTCGGGATCGGGCTGGCGCTACTTCCGGTCGCGCTCGTCGGTATCTGCCTCCTCGCCGCCGCGTACCTGTCTGCGACGGGCATTGCCGCGTACGTTATGGGAACGGTCGGCGGCCTGCTGCTCGTCGCGACGATCGTCGTCACGCAGGTCCTCGGCATGATCGTTCGCGCCGCCCTCTACCAGTATGCGACCACCGGCGAACCGGTCGGTCCGCTCGAGGCCCTCTCGCCGGACGATATCTTCTCGGAGTGACTGGCGATGCCTCGTCAAGCCGTGTATGAGTGACCGCCGGAGTCTCCTTCGTTTCATCCCTTGACACGGAGATTCCGTATGAAGGATACCGAATATGAGGTGTACGGACGTCTGCGGCCTCGAGTCGCCCGTCGTTCGACTCGTCGTCGTTCTCGAACGATTCGTGTCACAATGTAACACTCGTCAATGGCGTTATTCTTGGAAAGAGATACCGCCGCTGTCCCCGAACGATGTAAATCTTTTTTACGATACACGGAAACGCATTGCACGGACTATGACAAATCTTGTCACTAATGTTGCGGATGCCGTCGAGGAACACGGCGAGAACACCGCGATCGGGTTTCAGGGGTCCGAGACGAGCTACGAGGAGTTCTGGGGGCAAACGGGTGCGTTTGCGACAGCACTCGAGGAGCGCGGCATCGGCGAGGACGACCGCATCGCGCTCTATCTCCCCAACCTGCCGCAGTTCGTGATCTCGTTCCACGGGACGCTTCGGGCCGGCGGGGTCGTCGTTCCGATGAACCCGCAGTACAAGACCCGCGAGATCGGCCACCTGCTCGAGGACAGCGAGGCCAAGGTGGTCGTCGCACTGGCCGACCTCGTCCCCTTCGTCGACGAGGTCCGGGACGACACGAGCGTCGAACACGTCGTCAGCGTCGGCGGCGACGCCGAAGGTGCGACCGCGTTCGGGGACTTCCTCGAGCCGGGTGATCCCGGAATCGCCGACCGTGCCGACGACGACGACGCGGTCCAACCCTACACGTCCGGGACGACCGGCCAGCCGAAGGGCGTCCAGCTCACCCACAACAATCTCGCGTCGAACGCGAACGCCGCCGCGGAGCTCATCCCCGACGGGATCCGTCCCGACGACAAGGGGCTTGGCGTCCTCCCGCTGTTCCACATCTACGGGATGACCGTCACGATGAACGCGGCGCTGTTCAACGGCGGCGCCTACTACCCGATGGCCTCGTGGGACGCACAGGAGGCCATCTCGCTGATCGAGGACGAGGAGCTGACGATCATGCACGGGGTGCCGGCGATGTACAACGACGTCATCAATCAGCCCGACGCCGAGGAGTTCGACATGTCGTCGCTGCGGCTCTGCGGCGTCGGCGGTTCGGGCATCCCCGTCGAGGTCCTCCGACAGTTCGAGGAGCTCTACGAGCCGAAGATCTACGAGGGGTACGGTCTGACCGAGACCAGCCCGATCACCCACTTCAACAGCCCGATCGAGGGCCGGCGAGTCGGCAGCATCGGGAAGACCGTCCCCGGCGTCGACTCGAAGGTCGTCGACGACGACTTCGGCGAGGTCGACCCGGTCGAGGAGGGGCCGGTCGACGAAGAGGAGGCCGACCTCCACGAGATCACCGGCGAGATCGTCGTCGCCGGCCCGAACGTGATGAAGGGCTACTACGGCCTGCCCGACGCGAACGAGGAGGCGTTCACCGAGGAGGGTGGCCGGCGCTGGTTCCACACCGGCGACATCGGCTACCACGACGAGGATGGCTTCTTCTACGTCGTCGATCGCGAGAAACATATGATCGTCACCGGAGGCTACAACGTCTACCCGCGCGAGGTCGAGGAACTCCTCTTCGAACACCCCGACGTGGCCGACGCGGCCGTCGCGGGGATTCCGGACGAGCGCCGCGGCGAGACGATCAAGGCTTTCATCGTTCGCACGCCCGACGCCGACGTCACGGAAGACGAGATCAAGGAGTACTGCCTGACCAATCTCGCGGAGTACAAACACCCCCGAGAGGTCGAGTTCGTTCAGGAACTGCCGCGGACGACCACGGGCAAAGTCCAGAAGTTCAAACTCCGTGAGCAGGACGGCGACGAGGAGGTGACCGAATAATGGCGCTCGGCGACGCGGTCCTTCTCGATATCGAAGACGACGGCCCCGCGACGATCACGCTGAACCAGCCCGACCGCCGAAACGCCTTCTCGGCAGAGATCCACGACGAGTTCGTCGCGGCCTTCGAGGAGATCGAGGGCAGTGACGCCCGCTGTGTAGTCATCGAAGGCGCTGGCGGTGCGTTCTCGGCCGGGGGAGACGTCGAGCGGATGGTCGACGCCCTCGAGGAAGACATCCCTGCCGACGATCGTGCACGCAGCCTCGAGCAGCGAACGAAAGAGATGATGACCGCGCTGGTCGACTGTCCGATCCCGACAATCGCGGTGATCGACGGCCCCGCAGTCGGTGCCGGCGCGAACCTCGCCATCGGCTGTGACGTGCAACTGGCCAGTGACCGCTCGGTGTTCGGCTTCGTCTTCCGACAGGTCGGGCTGAGCGTCGACGCCGGCACCTCCTACCTGCTCCCGCGGATCGTCGGCGAAAACGTTGCAAAGGAACTCGTCCTCACGGGCGACATCTTCGGCGCGGATCGCGCGGCCGACCTCGGCCTGGTCAACCACGTCTACGCCGCCGACGAGTTTGATGAGCAGGTCGACGAGTTCGTCGAGAAGATCGTCTCCGGCCCGCCGATCGCGCTGCGACACGCCAATCGACTTGTCGGCGAAGGCCTCGAGAAATCGCTCGAACAGGCCCTGACCGACGAGGCGGTCGCACAGGGGATCGTCTTCGAGACGGACGATCACGCGGAAGGCGTGAACGCCTTCCTTGAGGATCGCGAGCCCGAGTACGACGGGCAGTAGCATCGGTCACCGGGTTCGATACCGTTCTCTTTCTTCGGAGTTGCGGCCGTTGGCAGGACACTTCTCACACGGATCCACTCAGAACCCGCTGTACCGTTCACACGTTTACTGATACACGTATTCACCGAACCGCCAAACCGCGACAAAATCAGTGGCCGCTGACCGAAACCGACTGCGGAGTCACTGAGAGCTGCCGTGGAGTTCCATTAGCGTCGACACCCGCGCGTTCTCCTTCAGTCGGAGCCCACCGTCGGCCACCGACAGCGGCAGCAATGGCAGGTGGTCTCGGACGTGCATCGAGGGATGGGAGCCCCCTCGAGCCAACAGCTCGTTGCGCGCCTGGAGCTGTGCTGCTCCCTCCAGCCCCGTCAGAAACTCGTTGTGCTGGATCACGTACTGGCCGCCCTCGAGGTGCCACCAGCCGTACTCGTCGTGGGGGCTCTCCTGTTCGGTCGGCACCGGCTCGAGGTCGGCCTCCGCGAGTTCGTCGCCGCCGAAGTCGATGCGGCCGGGAGCGGCGACCTCGTAGATCGCACCGACGGTCAGGTCGATCCCGTGTTCGTGAACCTGTACCGGCTCGTACACCAGATTATCGACGGAGTCAGCGAGGGGGTGTTCGGCGGACATATCGGGTTGGTAGACGGTCTCGAGTCCAAAAAGAGTATCCTCGCCGGTGGCTCGCGTTTCAGACAGCGATGGCCGACACCGTCGGCTGACGGGATCGACACTCTCGTCCACCCGCGGAACGGACAGCGGGGGAAAAACGACCGCTACGAACGGGTAACCGATCTCTACGAACGAGTCCTCGAGCGATTCGACGAACATCCCGATCGCGTCTCGTTCCCCGTGAGTCGGAACCGGTAGGCATCCGTCGGGTGCGGAACGCGGATGACGGGACGAGTGGGACGGAACGACCGCGTCCGGCTCCCCGAACCCTATAGGCTGGCGATCGTATTCTCGCGTATGACCGATGTCCTCACGGACGAGATCGCCAGCTTCGTTCGCGCCGTCGGCCCGGATCCCGACGAAACCCTGATCGAGATGGACGAGTACGCCGCCGCAGAGGGGTTCCCCCACGTTGGCCCTGCGGTCGGCGCGTTCCTCCGGTTCGTCGCCCGACTGAGCGACGCCGAGCGCGTCTTCGAGTTCGGATCGGGCTACGGCTACTCCGCCTACTGGGTCGCCGACGCCCTTCCCGCGGACGGCGAGATCGTCCTCACCGAGGTCGACGAGGACGAACTCGAACTCGCCCGCGAGTACTTGGCTGCAGGCGGCTACGACGGAATCGCGCGCTACGAACTCGGCGACGCGATGGAAACGATCGATCGCGCCGACGGCCCCTTCGACATTGTCCTGATCGACCACCAGAAAGACCGGTACGCGGACGCGTTTGAGGCCGTCCGCTCGAAGGTTCCGGTCGGCGGCGTCGTTGTCGCTGACAACGCGATCACAGCGAGCGTCCTCGACTTCGAAGACTTGCTCGAGTGGGCCGAGGGCGGCGCTCCCGTCGACTGTACCGAACACACGCAGGGGGTCATCGACTACCTCGAGACGGTTCGTGCCGATCCGGCCTTCGAGACGGTCATCGTCCCGCTGGGAGAAGGAATTGCCGTCAGCTATCGAGTCGAGTAATCTGACGCGTCGCCGTCGAACATTTGGTCGTCGGGTTCCGCTGCTGGAGCCGAGGAGCCGTACTCGCGGAAGCCAAGGAAAATCGTCGACGCAGCGGCGGCGAGCAGCGTCGCCCACGTGACCGCGGTGAGCGCGACGACCGTCGCCTCAGCGGGGCCCGGTGCGACGGAGCCGATCGACTCGAGGCCGACGGCGTGAGCGCCGGCAACCCCGAGAAACGAGACCCACAGCGCCAGTGCGGTGACGGCGAGCGTCTGTCGGGAGACGGACTGGGCGTAGCGAGCGACGCAGTAGACGCCGACGACGGCGAGCCCGGTCGCTCCGAGCAGTAGTCCGAGCCCGTCGATAGCAGCGGCGGTCGCGACGCCGGCGACAGCGAAACAGGCGAGCGAGGCGGCAAGCAGAGATCCATCCGAACCGCGTATTGTCGGAATCACGTCGTGCACCGCTTTGCCGGGTCGAGTAGGTGCTCGAATATATAGCTGTTGACTGACTGCAGTCGACTCGAATCGATCGCTTGAATCGGTGTTACGGCGATAGTAGCCACTGAAACGAATTACATACTGATCGCAACGCCGTTATGCGATCAGGTGTGCACTGGCGTTCAGTGGCTACTATATTCCGACGCCGGCGACGACGGTTCGGTCTCGTCGACGGCGGGCAGGGTAAGCGAGAACGTCGACCCTTCGCCGGGCTCGGAATCGACGCGAATCTCGCCGCCGTGGCGCTCCACGATCCGGTGACAGAGCGCGAGGCCGATCCCGGTTCCCTCGTGTTCCTCGCGGCTGTGAAGGCGCTGGAACACCTGAAAGATCCGATCCTGGGCCGACGGATCGATGCCGATGCCCTCGTCGCGGACCGAAATCTCCCACTCCCTGCCGCTCCGTTCGGCGCTAACGTGGATCCGCGGGGGCTCGTCCCCACTGTACTCGATCGCGTTCGTCAGGAGGTTCTGGAACACCTGTCGGAGCTGGCTCGCATCGCCCGCGACGACGGGAAGCGGCTCCGCCGTGATCTCGGCGTCTCGCTCCTCGATCCTGACCGTCAGATCCTCGCGGACGTCGGCGAGAACGTCGGCGAGATCGACCGGCTTGAGGGGATCGCCCTGCGACTCGACGCGGGAGTACTCCAGGAGGCCGTCGATCATCGCCGCCATCCGCTCGGCACCGTCGACCGCGTACTCGATGAACTCCTCGCCGTCCGCGTCGAGTTCGTCGCCGTAGCGGTGTTCGATCAATTGGAGGTAACTCGTGACCATCCGCAGCGGTTCCTGGAGGTCGTGGGAGGCGGCGTAGGCGAACTGCTCGAGTCGCTCGTTCGACTCCTCGAGTTTGCGCCGGTACTCCGTTCGCTCGGTAATGTCCTGGACGACGAGCATACCGCTTGCGACCTCGCCGCCGGTCTGAACCGGCAGCGTCGTCGCGCGCAGAGTTCGACCGCGATAGGTCACCTCGAAGGAGCGTTCGTCGCCGTCGAGAGCGGCCCGAAAGTGGGGCTCGATCTCCGTCACTAGCTCGTCGGGATACCGCTCGTAGATCGTCTGCTCGAGTTCGGCCACTCGATCGGTGTCGAGGTCGTCGAGGAGCTGTCCGCCCGCGGCCGTGTACCGTAGCTCCTCGTTAAACAGGGCGACGACGCCGTTCGGGAAGTTCTCTGCGAGTGTACGGTAGCGCTGCTCGCTCTCCTCGAGTCTGCGCTGGCGTTCCTTCCGTTCGGTGATGTCCCGGACGACACCGATCCGTTCGGACCCGGACTCGTCGGTGGTGATCGACGTGACCGTCGCTTCGACCGGCCGTCGCTCGCCGGACTCGGTCTCGAGATCCGTCTCGACGGTCGGCATGTCGCTCTCGTCTTCCGCGACCTGCCGGGCGTGGTCCATCACCTGTTCGTCGACGACGAGCGAGGCGTGGCTTCCGATCAACTCGTCGCGATCGTAGCCGGTGAGCGCCACGTACGCGTCGTTGACCATGGTGAATCGGCCGTCCCCGTCAAGGACGTAGATCCCGTCCTCGACGGTTTCGATGATCCGTTCGTACTGCTCGAGTTGGCGCTCGCGACGTTTCCGATCGGTAACGTCTCGGAAGTATACCGATAGCCCCGTCTCGGAGGGATACGCCTGAATCTCCATCCAGATGTCGAGCGAGCCGGAGTAGCGCTCCCACGAGACCGGTCGCTGAGACTCCATCGCCTCGCGATACCGGTCGCCGAGATCGGATGTCGTCGCGCTGGGAAACACCTCCCAGATGGTCTCACCGAGAAGCTCCGCCTCCGTGTGGCCCAGCAGTTCCGCGGCGCGATCGTTGACGTGGGTAAACCGCCACTCATCGTCGAGCGCGTAGAACGCGTCCGAGACGCGTCCGAGGATCTCGCTCAGTTCGGTCTCGAGTTCGTGCTTGCGGCGCTCGAGGCGGCGTTCCTGTTCTTTGAGCGTTGTGATGTCTTCGCCGGCGGAGATGACTCGCTCGAGCGAGCCGTCCGGCCCGAAGACGGGAACGGCCGTGATGGAGAACCACGTTCGGTCACCGGTCGGGTCCTCGACGACGAACTCCTCGTCACGTACCGGCTGGCCGGTCGCTCTGACGCGCGCCGAGGGACCGGTCTCGGGATCGATCGGCTCGCCGTCCGCATCGAAGACGTCCAGCGCGGCGAGCAACTCGGTCTCGCCGAGGGGATCGCGGTCGCCGAGTCCCAGTTCGGTCTGCGCGTGACGGTTCGCCAGCACCGTCTCGCCGTCGGCGTCTTCGACCGAGATCGCGACCGGTGCGGTCTGGAGGAGCGTTTCGGTCTGGTTCCGCTCACGTTCGAGCGTCCGTTCGCGGCCGATCCGGTCGAAGGTCGCCTCGAGACTCGAGGCGACGATGTTCGCGAGCGAGAGATCGGCCTCATCGAACGCGGTCCGCTCCTCGGAGCCGATGATGACGACGCCGTGGGTCCCGAGGGGAAGGCAGATCTCGCTTTGGATCGGCGTCTCCGGATTGTAGACGTTCGACTCCGTCGTCACGTCATCGTAGATCGCCGGCTCGCCGGTATCGTAAACGTGCCAGGCGATCCCCTCACCGGCCGCGAACGTGGGAATTTCCTCAAACAGGGACGCTGCCGGCTGGGACCAGGCGACGGGCTCGAGCGTCGCTCGCTCCGGTTCATAGAGGAAGACGCCGTTGATCTCGAGGTCGAGGATGTCGAACAGGTGCTGACAGGCCTGCTCGGCGACTGCTTCGCGCGTCCCGGTCTCGAGCCACTCGCGAACGGCCTCATTCAGCCGGCGGAGCTGGTAGGTGCGTCGGTGCTGTTCGGTGACGTCGTAGTAGAGTTCGACGCGTCCGCCCGCGTACGGGCCGGATTCGATCGGTTTACTTCGGTGTTCGAGCCAGCGTTCCTCCCGGTCCTCGCTCGGCGTCACGTGACAGTCGAGTCGTTCGGTGTCGCTGTTGTCATCGTAGGTCGCACTGAGCGTCTCGACGAATCGATCCGGATCGCTGACCCGCTCGGCGATGATCTCATCTAGTAGCTCGCGTTTGTCCCGATCGACCACCGCCGTCGAGTCGAGGCCGAAGTATCGCTCGATCGCGTCGTTGACCCACGCGACGTCGAACGCTTCGTCGAGGACGAAAACGCCCACGTCGGCCCCCTCGAGCACTGCAGTAATCGATTCGAACGAGCGAAACGAGCCGGACTCGGACGCCGCGGCCGGCTCGACCGGCCGGTCTGTGCTCTCGCCCGTCTCCAATTCCGCCGGCGACGCGCCCTCGGACGGTCGCGACTCGAGGTCGCGAACGACGCCGACCGTCCCTCGCCGGCCGTTGTCGGCAGGCACCGTCCCGAGGCGTAGTTCGCAGGGAATTTCGGTGCCAGCGGCCGTCCGGATTACTCCCTCGGTCGAGGTGACGCCGCCCTCGTCATCGCTCGCTGTCCCGTCCCTCCCTTCGTCCCCGTCGGTACCTGCGTTCCTATCGGTATCCGCGTCCCCATCGCCATCCGAACCCGGATCGCTATCCGCGTCCCCATCGCCACCCGAACCGTTCTCATCGCCCCCGAGTGCGTCGGTTCCGAATCCGCCAACGAGTTGCGAGATGTGCTCGCCGCGGATCACCTCGCGGTCGTAACCGGTCAGCTCGAGGAGGGTATCGTCGATCGCGATGATCCGATCGTCGGCGTCAAGCTGGAAGACTCCCTCCGCGACCGTGTCGACGAGCGTTCGGTACCACTGGAACCCTGACAGATCTCCACCATCGCTCCAGGGCGCGAAATCCGCCGGTTCCACCCGTTCAGTCATTGGACGAATGATGCCGTTCGAACGGATAAGTCCAGCGCCGCCGGTCTCGACTGTACGCCGGTTTCAGCGCCCCGTCATCGCGGTCGGCGGACGGACGCAAGCACAGGCCGCTCGTCGAGAGCCGTTACTCCTCGCCGCCGTCGGCGAGGACGCGCTCCTCCGGCGTGGGCCGTCCCGGATGGATACCGTACCGGGCGAAGCCGTACAGCACCGTCACCGACACCGCACAGCAGACCGTCGCGCCGGCGACCGACTCGAGGACGAGGCTGGCGACCGGACTGGCGAACGCGTCGCCAACGGCGGCCGCCGATTCGCTGGCGGGAGCGGTCGCCAGCGCGTAGGGAAGAAACGTCGCGAACGCGAGCAGCCACCATCGCTTCGCCGTGTGGCGGAGCTGTGTCGTGCTGTACTCCTGGGTCGTCCTGGTGACGCCGGCGACGCCGAGTGCGATCAAGAGGAGCGCGGGAATCGTTCGGAGGGGGGAATCAAAGCCGGTATTACCCGCGACGCCGAGGGAGACGATCGCGACGGAGCCGGCGAGGAAGAGAATCGAGCGGCTGCGGCCTGTTCGAGGCATTCTGTCCTGCGGTAGTCGCGGATTGTACAAAACTCTCGCGAAGCGACGATCCCCTCGATAGAGTGACAGTCTCGCCGTCCGACCGTCTCTCACAACAAAGGACGTATTACCGATGCCCGCAACTCGAACGTGAGAACGAATGAGGGAACGCGATGGCGCCGACGCCGGGACACTCCTCCGCCGGTACTCGTCGGCTGCGGCCAAGAGACTCACCAACGTCGTCTCGGGGTTGCCCGGCACCGGAACTGCAGGGCGTCTCGGGCGACTCTGGCAGCGCCACGTCCGGGAGCGTCCCGACCAGTATCGGGCGTCGATCACCTTTCCGACCGCCCCGGACCGCCCGTCGGTCGGCGAGGTCCACGGCTGGATCGAGGATCTCGAGTACGCGTTCGAGGGCCGCCTCGACGTCTACGCCCGGCGCGGGAGCGTCGCGGTCGAGACGGACAGGGTCTCGGCCGAACTGTTCGACGAGGCCGAGTTCGACGCGATCTGTGAGCGCATCGAGGACGGGTACAGCGGTTCGCACTCGATCGCCCATCTGAAAAAGTGGCGACGACACGACGATGGACTCGTCAGAGCCCACGTGATCGTCCCGGTCAAGCCGCTGTTTCCGCCCGACGAGGCCGACGATCCGACGGCTCGAGCCGCGACCGAAATCGAAGCCGACTGATCGGTGAGTCGCGACCGATCGGAATCGGCTGCGCGCGGGTACTGTGCCGACTGCGCGAGTGCTGTGCTGACAGCGTCGACTGCGATTGATACCGTGCCGACAGTGTCGATCGCGAGCGTGACTGCGCGATTCGACGCGTGCGATCAGTCGTCGTCGTCGCTCGGCCCGGGACCGGGCTCGGATCCAGGTTCGCGGTCGGTGCTCGGACTGCTTCCGGTCCGCTCGGTGCTTCGGGATCGGCTCCCGCTGGACTCGTCCTCGCTCGGGGTGACGCTGCTCGTTCGGCTCATCCAGCCACTGATGTTCTCGGCGACGTAGTCCTTGCCGCCCCAGCCGAACGCGATGCCGGCACCGATGGCGACCGCCGCGCCGAGACCCCACGCGAGCGCTCGGGCGAACACGTAGAGAATGCCGACGTCGATCCCCATCGTGTCGAGACCGATGACGACCGCCGTGAAGTAGAGGAACATCCGCGCGCCGGTCGCGAACCACGTGGTGTAGGCTGTCTGGGTCGCCGCGCGAGTTCGTTCGATCGCGTCACCGATGAAGTCCGCGACGACGAATCCGATGGTGATGACGAGTAGCCCCGCGATGAACGCCGGCAGGTACGAGACCGCCGTCGAGATCCACTCCGACAGCAACGGGATCGCCAGCGCGTTCGCGGCCGCGAGGAACGCGAGTGCGTAGACGAACCACTTCGCCAGCGAGCCGAACGCGCTCGAGACGGCCTGTTCGGTACCGCCGAGGATGCGCCCCAGCGGCGTCTCGAGGACCATCCGGTCGAGTTCGACGCCGTCGGCGATTCGTCGGACGACGCCCGCGGCCAGTCGGCCGACGATCCAACCGATGAAGAGGATCACCAGCGCGCCGACGATCCGCGGGAGGAACGTGATCAACTCCGCGATCGGGTCCTGTAGCCAGTCCGGAACCTGTGCTTGAGCGGGATACAGTGGTGCCATGTGCAGTCGTGGTTGGTACCGCCCGCCTTTCGTAATTGAGTGCGTATTAATCAGTCACGAAACCAACCTGTTCCGATCGCTGTCGCCGCGACGATTGAAGTGTCTGTTACGGCGAATTGCGCGATGACCGTACCGTGACAGTTCGTGACGGGTTCGGCTCCGGACGACAGCGTTTCCGGCCAGCGATCGCGAAATAACCCTCGAGCAGGCGGGCGATAAACGCGTTTTGTAACCGAGTTCGGAATCGGCGGCGAACAGTTGTCAATCGAGTGGAAACGGCTGGAGGAACCGACCGGCCAAACCTGTCCAGTTTCACTCATGGGGCCGGTCAGCGGTCCGTCGGACGGGACGGAGATATTGCTGCCGAACGCGGCCGATTTCGATACGATGAGTGGCTGTCGTTGCCAGCACTCTACGGATCTCGATACTCCAACTGTGGGGCGAACGAATTGGACGAACGAGCGTCTCCTAGCCGATCGTTCGAAATACTTCTTGCAATTCGACATCGATCCGTACACCTTGGCGGACCGAATCGAGCAGAGAGACCGGGAGCACCCACGAACACCGCCGAACTCGGTAACCAACAATTACCGATGTCGCCGCATCGACGCCGCTGGCGTCCCGAATTCGCGTCCCGGCCCCACCGGGTTCGGCGCTGTACTGCGACCGGTGTCCGGACCGGGTTCGCTCGCGGATCTGCCATCGACAACACGTTATTGGTGGCTCGCACACGAAACCTTCCCATGTACCTCGGCGACGAAGCGTGGCCCGACCTCGAGTCGTACTTCGAATCAGAATCGCTCGCACTGGTCCCGCTGGGATCGACGGAACAGCACGGGCCGCACCTGCCGGAGGCGACCGATCACCTGATCGGCGAAGCGTTCGCGCGGGCGGTCGCGGATCGGACGGGCTATCTCTGTACGCCGACGATCAATATCGGCGTCAGCGGCCACCATCGGCAGTACCACGGGACGATGTGGGTCGAGCCGCCGGCGTTCCGACAGTACATGGAGTCGCTGACGCGAAACCTCACGTCGCACGGGATCGATCGGGTGATCTACGTCAACGCCCACGGCGGGAACGTCCCCCACCTGCGCGAGGTCGGAGCACGCCTTCGGCAGGACGAAGTCGCGTATGCCATCGAGTGGATGTGGAACGACTCGATCCCGGAACTCGTCGACGACCTGTTCGAACAGAACGGCCCCCACGGCGGTCCGAAGGAGACTGCGCTGATCCAGTACCTCGAGCCGGAGCTGGTTCACGACGACCGACTCGAGAAGGCCAGAGACACCGGAATCCCGGACGTCGAAGCGGCCGAGACGGTCAAACACGGCTCGCGAACGTTCTACGACGCGGCCGACAATACGACCAACGGCGTGCTGGGCGATCAGACGGATGCGACGGCGGCGAAGGGTGAGAAACTGTTCGAGGCGGCGAGTGATCAGCTCGTCCAGCTCTGTGAGTGGCTGGCGGCCCAGGAGTTCGAGGATTTGCTTCCAAGGGAACACGTTTGAGCCGGGCGGACACGGATCAACTGGAAGCAGGCACCGCTGTCCCAGTCGGTTCTCGAGGCAGATCGACGGCCGCTCGTGATGATAATCCTTAATAGCTGTAGCGTCCAGTTTATTATATGGCAGTTGTCAGCGTCTCGATGCCGGACGAACTCTTAGAACGACTCGATCAGTTCGCCGAAGAGCACGGGTACACCGGTCGGAGCGAAGTCGTCAGGGAGGCCTCGCGAAACCTGTTGGGCGAGTTCGAGGACACCCGGCTGGAAGAGCGGGACCTGATGGGAATCGTCACGGTGTTGTTCGATTACGAGACGACGAGCGTCGAAGAGCGGATGATGCACCTGCGCCACGAACACGAGAGTCTCGTCGCGTCGAACTTCCACAGCCACGTCGGGAACCACTACTGCATGGAACTGTTCGTCCTCGAGGGAGAACTCGAGGATATCTCGGCGTTCGTCGGAAAAATTCGAGCGACCAAGGACGCGCTGACGGTCGACTACTCGGTCATGCCGGTCGATAGTTTCGATCCGCTCGCTCAGGGGTAGGACCGCAGGGCCAATTGAAAGCCGATTCAGCGTAGACGAATCGAGACGATGCAGACCGCACGTACCAGTACCCAACGGTCATGATAGTAGAGAGACAGGACGATCTCGGCGAATTCCGCGACCAAAGCCAGTCAACAGTATAGTTTTACTGTCGTCCTCACGTAAGGGTCCGTATGACATACCGGAAGGTCAACTACGAGGAGGTCGAGCAGGTCTCGAGTGCGATGCACGTTCTGAGCGATCCGCTTGAGACGGAGCAGGTGGGGGTCACGGTGGCTCGCTGCGATCCGGGCTGGAAGAGCAAGCCCCACGATCACACGGACAACGACCACGAGGAAATCTACGTCCTCATCGAGGGGGAAGCGACGGTCGTCGTCGACGACGAACCCGTCTCGATGGAAACCGGCGACGCGCTGTGGATCCCGCCCGCGTCGACCCGACAGATCCGCAACGGTGACAGCGAAAGCGCGTTCGTTCTCGTGAGTGCGCCGAGCATCGCTGACGACGAGGGCGACGGCGACGAGTGGCTCCTGTCGGGATTCGCCGGGTAGGTTCTCGCTCGGTGACGGGACGGCCATGACGTCCCGAACCGGAAAGAGGCAAGACGGTTTAGTGACCCCGCGTCGTCACCGCCTGTAGGTGAGTCTCGATCTACTCGAAACACCACGCAGCCGTGTCGCTCGTCGTCGCCGGGGTTCTGACCGCACTGCTCCCGTCGATAACACTCTTGGGCCAGTCGGTCCCCGCCGCGGCCGTCGTCGCCTACGCCACCGCAGTCGGTGTCCTCATCGATCTCGATCACTTCCTCATCGCTCGTCTCAAGACTGGCAACTGGGACGCCGTTCGGTTCTGTCTCACCGATCCGGGTGCGGCCGTCACGGACCAGTCGGAAATTTTCGATCCCGGTGACGTCGGCGTCCTCTCGCGTCTGTTGAGCCACGTCGTCCTGACCGGAATCGCGGTCCCGGTGATCGCCATCGCCAGTGTTCCACTCGCTATCGTCACCGGCGCCGTTCTCTACGCACACCTGCTCGCCGATCTCGTCTGGGATATCACCTTGCTCGAGGACCACGCGGACGCGGCCGCATCCGTCGACGATCTCGCGCGGATGTTCGGCTAAGGACGACCCGGCGATGCGCCGTCGAACCGCGTCGGGCACAGCGGTTTCTCGGGTTGCATTGTTCGACCGCGGCTATTTGCACCGTGCGACCGTTTCGCGGGATATGGAGCTACTCGACGACAGCATCGTGCCTGAGCACGCTCGAGGCGTCAAGGCCGAGGCCCGCGAGTTCGCGCGCGAACACATCGAACCGAACGCTCGGGAGTACTTTCAGGCCGGCGAGTACCCCGAGGAGATCCTCGAGGCCGGTCAGGAAGCCGACCTCGTGGCACAGGACATTCCGGCGGAGTGGGGCGGCCGGGGGCTCGATCTGGCGCAGTTGCTCGCGATCACGGAAGAGTTCTACCGGGCCGACGCGGGGATCGCGCTGACGCTGCAGCTGGCGAGTTTCGGCTGCGAGATCACCTACGAACACGGCACCGACGAGCAGTGCGAGGAGTACATCCAGCCGGTCGCGGCGGGCGAGCAGCGCTCGGGACTGGCGGTGTCGGAACCCGACACCGGCAGCGATCTCTCGGGGATGCAGACCCGAGCGGAGAAAGATGGCGACGAGTACGTCATCAACGGCGAGAAGTACTGGATCGGCAACGGCGTCGAGGCGGACTGGGTGACGCTCTACGCCCGCACCGGAGACGACGAGGACAACCCCTACGGGAATCACTCGATGTTCATCGTCCCGACCGATACCGACGGCTACGAGGCCGAACACATCCCCGAGAAGATGGCGATGCGCGCCTCGAAGCAGGCACACATCGAGTTCGACGATTGCCGGGTTCCCGAAGAGAACCTGATCGGCGAGGAGGGTGATGGCTTCATGCTGCTCGCGGACTTCTTTAACCACGGTCGCGTCGCCGTCGCCGGCCACGGACTCGGCATCGCCGCGGCCGCCATCGAGGAAGCCTGGGAGTTCACACACGACCGCGAGGAGTTCGGGAAGACGATCAGCGACTTCCAGGCCGTCCAGCACGGCCTCGCCGACATGCTACTCGAGTTCGAGAGCGCTCGAACGCTCACTTGGCGCGCCTGCGAGAAGGTCACGAACGAAGACAACGCGGGGTACTGGGCCGCGATGGCGAAGACGAAGGCGACCGAGACGGCCGTCGACGTGTCCGAGCAGAGCATGCAGTTCCACGGCGGCCGCTCGATCCTCGACGAGCGACGGATCGCCCGCGTCTTCCGCGACGCCCGCATCCCAGTTATTTACGAGGGGGCGAACGAAATTCAGCGCAACCTCATTTACGGGCAGGCTCCCTGATCGACGGCTGCGGTCTCCTCAACCGCAGCGACGAGCCAGTTCGGCACTTACCCATGGCGACGCCGCTGTCACACGTCGGCCGAAAGAACAATCTCGGTCGGTAACATGAGATCGGGCAGACTAACTATTGCGGTGATCGAGATGACACCTGTCCGAACTGCTCCGTTATGAGTCGACCACGCGTGCTCTGTGTGAGCGGCAATCGTTCGACACGAGCGGCCGTCACGCTGTCGTTGACGGACGCCCCCGTCGATGTCGTCATCGCCCAGCGGCCCGCGGCGGCGACCGACCGACTCGAGCGGGAAGGGATCGACGCGGTCGTCATCGACGCGAGCACGGTGACGGACGTGCCGGCGCTTGTCGATACCGTCGAGTCCGAGGCCCCGAGGACGCCGACGTTCGTCTCCTGGGGAGCGAGCGACGACGGCGGTGGGGTGTTGAGCGAAGTGATCGTTCGGGCTGGGGAGATCGAACCGGGAGCGCAGCTGGCGGCCGCCATCACTGATCAACTCGACGACGACTCGAGCGCGGAACTCCCGAGAGCGGGCGACCCGAACACGGGCGATCTCACGACCGAGCCCGCGGCGTCACCCCAAGAGTTGCCCGCCGACCTCGCTGAAATCGTCGGTGCCGTTCGCCGCCGGCTGGTCGATGTGACCTCGCCGCTGGCGGTCGAACGGGTGCTCCGCGAGGAGCTGACCGGCTGCGATCGGTTCGCGTTCGCCTGGATCGGCGAGTACGACCGCGGCGAACGCGAGATCGTGCCGTGGCTGTCGGATCCCGAGGCGATGGCGTGGTCGCTCCACCGAACCGTCAGTATCGGCGACGGTGAGCAGCCGCTGCTCGAGCGAGCGATTCACAGCGGAGAGATCCAGTATCGGCGGTATGGCGAAGACGATCGCGATGCCGTCCCGTTCGGCGACCGTGCGTTCGAGCGCGGCGCTCGATCGGTCGCCGTTGCACCCCTTGCGGCCGGCGGCGAGCTGTACGGAGTGACGGTCGTCTACGCGACGGAGCCGATTTCCGAACGCGAACGGAATGCGATCCAAACGATCGCCGCGACCGCATCCCACGTCCTCGAGACGATCGCCATCCGCGGCCGCCTCGACCAGCGAGAACGCGCCCTCCACCGGTACGAGCGACTCGTCGAAACGGCCGGCGACGGGATGTACGTCCTCGACGACGCGGGTCACTTCACGACCGTCAACGACGCGCTCGTCGAGATGACCGGCTACAGCCGCGAGGGGCTGCTCGGCGAACACGCGTCGATCCTCTTCGACCGCGAGGACGTCACCGCCGCGACGGCCCTCATTCGATCGCTGCTCGAGACCGAGAGTCACACCGAAACCATCGAACTGCCACTCGAGACGAAAGCCGGCGAGCGGATCCCCTGCGAGGCTCAGATCGCGGTCCTCGTTCCCGACGGTGAGTTTCTCGGCTCGGTAGGTGTCCTCCGCGACATCACGGAGCGAAAGCGAAGCGAACGGAAGCTTCGCGAACGCAACGAGCGACTCGATACGTTCGCTCGGATCGTCAGCCACGACCTCCGCAATCCACTCGGCGTCGCTCAGGGCTATCTCGAACTCTTCGAGGAGACTGGGGACGTCGAGCACGCCGAAAAGACCCGCGACGGACTCGATCGGATGGGGTCGATCATCGAGGACGTGCTGGCCATCGCCCGCGAGGGCGACTGGGCCGCAGACACCGACCCCACCGATCTCGAGTCGATCGCTCACGAAGCGTGGGACCACGTCTCGACCGCGGAGGCGACGCTGTCAGTCACGGGCACGATGACGATCGAGGCCGACCGCTCGCGACTCCTGCGGCTCCTCGAGAACTGTTTCAGGAACAGTATCGAACACAGTGACACGACCAGAACCGTTCGCGTCGGACCGCTCGAGCGAGACGGAAGAGACGAGCGTGACAGGCGAGGCGGCCGTGGCGAACGGGACGGACGTGCGCGGGGATTCTTTATCGAAGACGACGGAGAGGGGCTCCCCGAGGAACTCCGGGACGAAATCTTCGATCCGTCGGTTTCGTCGTCGACAGAGGGACTCGGAATCGGCCTCTGGATCGTCAGAGAAGTCGCTACCGGGCACGGATGGTCGTTCGTCGCGACCGAAAGCGAGGGTGGAGGGGCTCGATTCGAGTTCGAAATCGGCGTCTAGTTCTCTGACTGGAGATCTTGAAATGCGCCGACGAAATCGTCGTGGGAGGACATTCCGGAGACCGTCTCGTCGACGCGCTGCTCGAGCTCCGCGACGCGGTCGGTGAGGTCCTGATACTCCTCGTTGTTCGTGAGTTCTCGGTCGGCCTTTTCTGACTCCAGTAGCGCCTTCTTCGAGACGAGCGCGTAGTACTCCTGTATATCGGACTCGTAGTCGGAACGGTCGGCGACGTCGTCGACCATATCGACGAGTTCGTCCTTCGAGACCGGTTTGACGAGGTAGTCGTCGAACCCCATCTCGATGATGTCGAAGTCCGGATCGACCGCCGTCACCATGACTACCCGCGAATCGTATCCCTGGTCGCGGATTTGCTCGAGGACTTCGTCGCCGGAGAGACCAGGCATCCGCCGGTCGAGAAGCACGACTTCGACGGAGTCGGCCATCTTCTCGAGCGCCTCTTCACCGTCATAGGCCGTCTCGACGACCCAGTCGGTCTGTAGCCAGGCGGCAAACAGGTCCGCGAGCCGAGCCTCGTCGTCGACGACGAGCACCTCGGCACCGTCACTCATTGGGGAACCCCTCCATTCTCTTCATCGATTACAGCCACGCGTCACCAATGGTACCTCTCTGTGATAAATCTCGCGACCATATATCAACTGTGTAACGTTACTATCGGTCAATTAGGAGAACAGATTCGGTCACTCATATTTCATGACGAACCCGACGCTCCATTCGTCGGCGGTCGCTTCATACGATCTGCTGTCCCGATGTGTCGGAGCAACCGCGAACCGTTCTGCGGTTGCTCCGGAACTGACGTATACTATAGTAGCCACTGAACGTCATTGCACACCTGATCGAACGACAGCCGTACGATCAGTATGTGAATCGTTTCAGAGGCTACTATAGTCCGTCTCACTCCCCCTGGAAGTTCGGCTCTTCGTCTCCCATGAAGGCCATAATGCCCTCCATCAGGTCGTCGGTCGCCATCAGATGACCGAACGCGGACGCCTCATACTCCAGTCCGGCCTCGGTATCGTCGCGACCGGCGAGCATCGCGCGCTTGGTGAACTTCTGGGCGATCGGCGGCCCGCCGGCGAGGTCGGTCGCCAGCTCGAGCGCGCGTGCTTCGAGCCCGTCGCTATCGACGACTTCGTTGACGAAGCCGTAGTCGGCCATCGTCTCGGCGTCGTAGCGCTCGGCGGTGAGGATGATCTCCTTCGCGCGGCCCTCGCCGATGATGTGTTTCAGTCGCTGCGTCCCGCCCCAGCCGGGGAGCAGTCCGAGGTCGAGTTCGGGCTGGCCGAACTGGGAGCGTTCGCTCGCGACGCGCAGGTCCGCACAGGTCGCCAGCTCCATCCCGCCGCCGAGACAGAAGCCGTCGATCCCCGCAATAACTGGCAGATCGCAGGCCTCGAGTTCGCCGAACGTCGACTGTCCCAGTCGCGACAGCTCCTGGCCCTCGATCGGGTCGGCACCGTCGCCGGCCATGCTCTGGACGTCCGCGCCCGCGGAGAATGCCTTCTCACCTTCGCCGGTGACGAGGATCGCACGCACCTCGTCGTCGTCCTCGAGCAGGTCGATCGCCGCCGAGAGCTCCTCGAGGAGTTCGTCGCTGATGGTGTTCATCCGGTGTGGCCGGTCGAGGACGATGTGGCCGACCATGTCGCCGGGGTATTCGACGCGGATCGACTCGAAGTCGACCGCGTCCGAATTCTCATCACTCTCGTAGAAACCGCCCTCGTCGGCGCGTTCCGCGAGGTACTCCGCGGGCGCGTACCGCTCGTGGCCGGTCCGCTCGTAGGCCTCCTCGAGCGTCTCGTGCAGCGCTGCGAGGCCGTAGTCGTCGACGAGTTTGACCGGCCCGTCGGGGAAGCCGGCTCCGAGCTGGACTGCCTCGTCGATCGACTCCGGCGGAGCGACGTCGCCGCCGATCAGCTTGGCCGCCTCGTTGGCCATCGTCGCGAGGAGTCGCTTCTTGACGAACTCCGACTGCTCGTCCGTCGGGATCTGGACGCCCTCGCCGTCTTCGTAGTCGTAGAACCCCTTCCCGGACTTCTTGCCGAACTCCTCGTTCTCGACCTTCTCCGCCAGGAGCGGAGCCGGCTCGTAGGCTTCGCCCAGCACCTCGTGCATGTACTCGAGGACGTGGTAACTGACGTCGTTGCCGACCTGATCGCCGAGTTCGAAGCTGCCCATCGGCAGGCCCATGTCGAACTTCGTCGTCGAGTCGACCTCGGCGATGGTCGCCTCGTCGTTGCTGACGAGCCACGCGGCCTCGTTCATCAGCGGCACGAGAATACGGTTGACGATGAATCCGGGCGAGTCCTTGTGGACGCGAACCGGCGTCTTCCCCAGATCTTCGGCGAGGTCCTCGACGACCGAGAGCGTCTCCTCGGCGCTCTCGGCACCCGAGATCACTTCGACCAGCTGCATCCGAACCGGCGGGTTGAAAAAGTGCATGCCACAGAACCGCTCCGGTCGCTCGGTGAACTCCGCGAGGTCGGTGATCGAAAGACTCGAGGTGTTCGTCGCGAAGATCGCGTGATCGGGGGCGGCCTCCTCGAGTTCGGTGTACACGTCCTTCTTGATCTCCATCTGCTCGGGGACGGCCTCGATGACGACGTCGGCGTCGGCGACGGCGTCCGCCATGTCGACCAGCGGCGTCACTCGCTCGAGGGCGGCGTCAGATTCTTCTTCGGAGAGTTGATCGTTCTCGGCGAGCTTGCCCAGTGACCACTCGATCTGGTCGTAGCCGTTCTGGACGAACTCGTCTTTGATATCGCGCATGTTCACGTTGTAGCCCGCAATCGCGGCGACCTCCGCGATACCGTGGCCCATGTTACCCGCACCTAGAACTGCGACAGTGTTGATATCCTCCAGGTCCATGCTCACGATTCCTATTCGGACCCGTTTCAACGTTTCCCCTCGTATGATGGAAACTACACTTCCGTTTACAGACGGTTACAAAGTTCTTTATCACTGCAATGGTAACGGTTGTCCATGGAATTCGGACTCAGCGAAGAACAGGAGCAAATCCGCGACGAGGTTCGCCGATTCGCCGAAAACGAGATCGTCCCCAACGCAGAGGAGTACGACAGCGAAGAGAAGTTCCCCCACGAGATCGTCGACGAGGCCGCCGAGATGGGCCTAGTCGGTACCTCGATCCCGATGGAGTACGGCGGTGCCGGTTACTCGACCCTCGAGTCGGCGCTCATCGCCGAGGAACTGTTCTCCCACGACGCCGGGATCGCGCTGTCGATCATGGCCTGCTCGTTCGGTACCGAGGCCATCAGCGAGTTCGGGACCGAAGACCAGAAGGAGCGCTTCCTCGAGCCCGTCGCGACCGGCGAGAAGATCTCCGGCGCGGCGATTTCCGAGCCCGACACCGGGTCGGACGTCTCCTCCGTCTCGACGCGCGCCGAGAAGGACGGCGACGAGTGGGTGATCAACGGCAACAAGATGTGGATCACCAACGGCACCGTCGGCGACTTCTTCGTCGTGCTCTGTAAGACCGATCCCGACGCCGACAGCCGCTACGGCGGTTTCAGCCAGATCATCGTCGAGTCCGACCGCGACGGCTTCAGTTCGGACAAGATCACGGGCAAGCTCGGCATCCGAGCCTCCGACACCGCCGAGCTCATCTTCGACGACGTCCGCGTGCCCCAGGAAAACCTCGTCGGCGACGAGGACGCCGCCTTCCTCCAGCAGATGCAGTTCTTCGACGCCACCCGGACCGGCGTCGCCGCGCAGGGACTGGGCATCGCCAAGGGCGCGCTCGAGGCCGCCCGCGAGTACGCCCAGGACCGCGAGCAGTTCGGCCAGTCCATCTCGGAGTTCCAGGCCATCCAGCACAAACTCGCCGAGATGGCCACCGAGACCGAGGCCGCACGCAACCTGACCTACAAGGCCGCCTGGAACGTCGACCAGGGCAACGACATCACGAAGCTCGCCTCGATGGCCAAGGAGTACGCCTCCCGCGTCGCCGTCGACGTCTCCAACGAGGCCGTCCAGATCCACGGCGGGGCCGGCTACGTCAACGACTTCCCCGTCGAGCGCTTCTACCGGGACTCGAAGATCACCCAGATCTACGAGGGCACCACCGAGATCCAGAAGAACGTCATCGCGCGGGAACTGCTAGACGAATAACAACGAAATGTTACCCTGCGGTCTATCGCGGTCGCGGGACCGCGACCGCGATGTCCCTCGGTGAAATTTCGATCAAAAGCACTTACACCGACCTTTTTTCCGCTCGGGTTCACTGTGTTCACCACTCGCGCAAAAAATCTCGGCCAAAAAAGGCCGCTCGCTCGGCCTCCAGCCTCGCTCGCGGTCGTACTTGGGTGACTGCCTGTCCTCCCCCGAATCGTGCGACTCTCGCGTTCACTCGAGCCGCGCTCTCGGCCACTGATGCTTGTTTAGCGTTCCTCAGACGACCACGATCACCAGCGACAGCGCGACGAAGACCACGTGCGCGAAGACGTGGCCGATCATGGCCGCCTCGAGACTCCGTCGCCAGAACAGCTACCCGAACGCGAGCCCGCCGATCGTATTGCCCGCGACGATCCATACCACTACGTCGGCGCTGAGGCCGCCGTAGAGGCTCGCCGCCGTCGGCAGGTGACCGATGCCGAACGCGACCGCAGCGACGACGACTGCGGTACCCATCAGCCGCGGCGACGGACGATCCGTCCCGCGACCGACCGTCTTCCAGAGGGCGAACGCGATAACCGACATGAACCCCCAGCGCAGGAGCAGTTCCTCGGTCAGCCCGCCGTAGAGAAATCGAAGCGGAACGCTCGAGAGAACCGCACCGACGGTCGCGTCGGCCGACCCGGCGGCACCGGCCTGCGTCGGTGCGAGGACCGCTTCGGCGAGGACGATCGCCAGTCCCGCCGCAGCGCCGAGCGCGGCCGCTGCGGGCAGTTCGGACCGGAGTTTCGGCACGATCGGGGTCCCGTCGGAGACGCGCTCGAGGAGGTGCGACCGAAGCCCGACTCGCGGCGCCAGATAGCACCCGATTAGCACGGCAATCGCGAGCAGTATCGAGGATTGGACGATGGTTGCGACGACGAGGACCGCGACTGGAACGTCCGGTGTCTCCGGGAGTGCCTCGAGTTGCGCGGGCGTCGTGGCCGCCAGCGCGACGATCCCGAGGAAGCCAACCGCAAACAGGACGCCGAACCGTCGGACAGTGATTCCGGGTGGAGCCGTTCCGGTCGCGTTTCGATCGTCAGCGTGAGCGTCCATGGTATCACGAATGTCTTCTCGAGACGATAAAGGACGGTACCTCGCAGGTGACGACTGACGGCCGCTGCCGAGCGGCGGGAACCCCTTTGTCCCGTCGGCCCCTACGTGAGCCCGATGAGAGAGTTCGTCTTCGCCCTCGAGTACGAGCCTGGCTGCAACAGGGTGGCGGACGCGCTCGCGGACCACCCCGACGCCCGGGTCCGCTCGCTGTCGCTGCACGCGACCGACGACCGCCTCTGGCGAGTCGACCACGCCACCGGCACGCCGGACGCACTCGCGGACATCGAGGACGCCTTTCTCACCAGTGACTACTACGCGGACTGTCTCGCGACCGACGACTGCGGCGCGACCCAGACCACGCAGGTGCTCGACCGCACTGACGACACGCTCGTTCTCTACTCCGACTGGGAGCGCACCCCAACCTGTGCGTCCGTCCCGCACATCGCCCGCGACCACCTCGGCGACGGCGTGCTGTTCGAGACCCGCCACAAGGGCCGTCACTACACCTGGCGGATCGTCCACTCCGGCGAGGGCGACACGGCGGCGTTCTTCGAGGCCCTCGAGGCCGCGCTCGGTGATCGCGCCCGGACGGAGATGCTTCGAGCGGCGACGACGGATACCGATGCGCCGACGGGCGACGCGAACGGTGGGTCGAACGGATTCACTCCCGAACAGGAGGCCGCGCTCCGGGCCGCCGTCGAACACGGCTACTACGAGTCGCCTCGCGAGATCGACGCCGGCGACCTCGCGGACCACCTCGACATCCCGCGGTCGACGCTCACCTACCGGCTTCGCCGGGCCGAAGAACACCTGGCCAAGCAACACGTCGCGAGCGAGCAACTGGTCGACGGGCCGTCGACACCGCTCTATAGTAGCCACTGAAAGTCATTGTACACCTGATCGAACGACAGCTATACGCTCAGTGTGTGAATCGTTTCAGTGGCTACTATAGCGGTCCCGCAGATTCTTGGAATATTCCAACGAAGGCTTATCGAACTGACGCGCTTACCTCTGGGTAATGACTGACGAATCGGATGCGACGAGAGGAATGGACGGGGGCGGCCAGCGACGGGAACTAACCGCCCGGCTCGCCGTCCCCGAGATGGACTGCCCATCTTGTGCGGGAAAGGTCGACAAGAGCCTCGGCCGCGTCGACGGGGTCGTCGACGCCGACCTCAATCCGACCACCGGGACGGCCACGGTCACGTACGACCCCGATCGAGCCAGCGAGGCCGACATGGCCGACGCGATCGAAGGTGCCGGCTACGAGGTCATCGGAGGGACGGACGGTGACGAAGAGCCGACCGAGTCGGCCTCGAGCGCCGGCGGTGTCGACGTCGCACCGCCGTCAGAGGTCTGGACGAGCCCCCGCGCGAAGAAGACGTGGCTCGGCGCGGTGTTCGTCGCCCTCGGGCTGGGCTTCGAGTTCCTCCTGACGGGCGGGAACGTCGCGGTGGCGAGCGTCCTCGAGTATCCGCTCCACGTCGCGGATCTCCTCTTCCTCGGCGCGGTCGCCGTCAGCGGCGTCCCCGTCGTCCGGAGTGGCTACTACTCCGCGAAAAACCGGAGCCTCGACATCGACCTGCTGATGGGGACGGCGATCATCGCCGCGACGGGTATCGGCTACTTCGTCGAGGCCGCCACGCTGGCCGTCCTTTTCAGTATCGCCGAACTGCTCGAGGACTACGCGATGGACAGGGCCCGAGACTCCCTGCGCGAGCTGATGGAGCTCTCGCCGGACGAGGCCACAGTTCTGCGCGACGGCGAGGAAGTGACCGTCGACGCGGAGGACGTAGCGGTCGGCGAGATCGTCGTCGTCCGGCCAGGCGACAAGATCCCGCTCGACGGGACGGTCCGCGAGGGCGAGAGCGCGGTCGACGAATCGCCGATCACCGGCGAGAGTGTCCCCGTCGACAAGTCTGCTGGAGACGAGGTGTACGCCGGCGCCATCACCGAGGAGGGCTACCTCGAGGTCGAAGTCACCTCGACAGCGGGCGACTCGACGCTCTCGCGGATCATCGAGATGGTGCAAGGCGCACAGGCCGAACAGACCGAAACGGAGCAGTTCGTGGATCGGTTCGCGGGCTACTACACGCCCGTCGTGGTCGTGCTGGCGATCCTGACCGCTGCCATCCCGCCACTCGTTATCGGCGACCCCGTCACCGCGGGCGTCGCCGGATACGAGCTCGTGTTCGCCGGCGACTGGGGGACGTGGTTCGTTCGCGGCCTCACGTTGTTGGTGATCGCCTGTCCCTGCGCATTCGTCATCTCGACGCCCGTCTCGGTGGTCTCGGGAGTCACCAGCGCAGCGAAGAACGGCGTCCTGATCAAGGGCGGCAACCACCTCGAGGCGATGGGCGAGGTCAACGCCGTCGCCGTCGACAAGACGGGCACACTCACGAAAGGCGAACTCGCCGTCACCGACGTCATCCCGGTCAGCGACGCCGACGAGGCGACGCTCCTCCGTCACGCCGCCGGACTGGAGCGACGCAGCGAGCATCCCATCGCCGCGGCGATCCTCGCCCGCGCCGACGAGGCGGGCGCGACCGAGTTGCCCGAACCGACGGGGTTCGAGAGTCTAACCGGTAGGGGTATCCGCGGGGAGATCAGCGGCGAGACGTACTACGCGGGCAAGCCGGCGCTGTTCGAGGAATTGGGGTTCGATCTCTCGCGGGCCCGTGCCGACGGCACGTCGGACCCGCGGACTGACGGTGGCGTCGCCTCCGAGGGAACGCTCGAGGCCGACGACGGGGCCTTCGCCACGGACACGCTCGCCGCGCTCGAGCGGGAAGGCAAGACGGTCGTCCTCGTCGGAACGGAGACCGAGCTGCTCGGTGCGGTCGCGATCGCCGACGAGGTCCGACCGGCCTCCAAGCGGGCGGTCGAGCGACTCCACGACCTCGGCGTGGAGCACGTCGTGATGCTGACCGGCGATAACGAGGGGACGGCGCGGGCGATCGCCGATCGGGTCGGCGTCGACGAGTACCGCGCCGAACTCCTGCCCGACGAGAAGGTCGCGGCCGTGGCGGACCTCCAGGAGCAGTATGGCGACGTGGCGATGGTCGGCGACGGCATCAACGACGCGCCCGCGCTCGCGACCGCCGAGGTCGGCATCGCGATGGGCGCGGCCGGCACCGACACCGCCCTCGAGACGGCCGATATCGCGTTGATGGGTGACGATATCGGGAAGCTCCCGTACCTGTACGATCTGTCGCACACGGCTAACGGCGTCATCCGGCAGAACGTCTGGGCGAGCCTCGGCGTGAAGGCCCTGCTCGCGCTCGGCGTACCGCTCGGGCTGGTGAGCGTCGCGCTGGCGGTCGTCGTCGGCGACATGGGCATGAGCCTCGGTGTGACCGGGAACGCGATGCGACTCGCGAACGTCGAACCCGAGACGCCCGAACTCGAGTAGTCGCGCCGCTCCGATCGTCACTGCCGACCGAGACGCATATGCGTTCTCGGTACTGTACTCCCGTATCCGTACCTTCGCATGAACGAAGAGGCACACGCCGTTCTCCGCGAGGACCCCGTTATGGCGGGGCTCCTCGACCGGCACGACCCCTACGCCGAACCGGACTGGGACGAGTACGAGCGGCTCTGCATTTCGATCATCAACCAGCAGCTCTCGACCGCGAGCGCGGCGGCCGTCCGCGAGCGCGTGTTCGATCTCCTCGAGGGGGACGTCACGCCGGCATCCGTCCTGGCCGCGGACGAGGCGGCCCTCCGGGATGCGGGCCTTTCCCGGAGCAAGGTCGAGTACGTGCAAAACGCCGCCCGCGCCTTTCGGGAGAACGATTACACGCAAACCGGGTTGGCCTCGTACACCGACGACGAGGTCGTCGATCGACTCACCGATATCAAGGGGATCGGCGCGTGGACCGCGCGGATGTACCTCCTGTTCGTCCTCGAGCGCCCGGACGTGCTCCCGCTCGGGGATCTCGCCGTTCGCCGCGGTATCGAGCAGCTGTATGGCGACGGCGGGGAGCTGACCCACGCTGAAATGCGCGAAATCGCCGAGCCGTGGCGGCCGTATCGAAGCGTCGCCACGCGGTACATCTGGGCCGAGTACGAATCTGACTGAACCCGATCGATCTCCGACCTGACGGAATCCGTCCCGACCCGATCGGCTCCCGCGTCCCGGTTCAAGAGAGCTCTGATCACGCCCGATTCTCGCGAGCGGTAAGAACGTCCTACACGCATCTCGGGATCGTGAAACAGTCACCGCCAAGACGGACAACACCGGATTACGACCCGGCCACTGCCGGCCGAAGGAAGGGGCTCGAGAAACGAGACACTGATCCGACGGGATGGCCCTGTTGACTGAAGTACGGATCGGTCCCAGTGTCATGGGAGATGGTAAACGATACATCCTCCACCGAGACTGGCGACGCCGAGCAGCGGCGAATGACCACCGATCCCGAGCGGATCCGGGAGTGGGCCGAGGCCCGCGACGCCGTCCCGGTCAGGGTCCGAGATAGCGAGGATCACGGCCACTCCTTCGCCCGGCGCGACGAGATGGGCGAACACCACGAGGAGTACACCTGGGACGAGTTCGAGCAGCGATTCGACGACGACGACCTCGTATTTGTCTACCACGAGGAGGAGCCGACCGGCGAGGAAATGGGCTTCTTCGAGATCGTCGAGCGCGAGCACGCGTTCGAACGCGCCGATCTCGGCCGGGACGAACTCGAGGACTCGCTGCGAAGTGGCGAGACGGTGACGACGGAGATCGTCGAGACGCAGGTCGTCGAGCGGGAGATCGTCGAACGGGACACGATCGAGAGCGAGGTGATCGACACTGATCTGGTCGAACGGGACGTCGTCGACTCCGAACTGGTGAGCCGCGAGATCGTCGAGACCGAGTTCGTCTCCGACGACATGATCGAGGTGACCGTCGACGAAACGCATCTGGATACCATCGAGGAGATCGAACGCTACATCGTCGAGAGCGAGGTCGTCGACGTCGATATCGAGCAAGAGGAGGAGCTCGAGCGAGACGACATCCGGACGGACATCGAACTCGAGAGCGTCCAGCGATCTATTCTCGAGAGCGACGTCGTCCGCTCGAACGTGACGCCCGACGACGTGGTCCAACAGGAGGTCATCCAGAGCCAGCGGACCGAGGGAGACGCCGTCCAGAGCGAATTACTCGAGCGCCGGACGATCGAAGAAGAGCTCACCGAGCGACTGCGGATGCAGTACATGCTCGAGGACACCGAACTGATCGAGTCCGAGGTGCTCACCAGCGAGGTGCTCGAGGGCGAGATCATCGATGTCGACGAGTACGAGTCCATGGCGACCGGCGAAATGGAACCCGGAGCCACCGGGACCACGGGCGATGAGACGATGGCGAGCACCGGGGCCGACGCCGAGATGGGAGCAACGGACGAGATGGCGGAGTCGTCGGCGATCGAACTCTCCCACCACGATCAGGGGAAAGACGTCGTCGACGAGTCGGGCCAGCAGATCGGCATGGTCGCCGAAGTCGAGGGCCAGACGGCGTACGTCGATCCGGAGCCCGGCCTGACGGATCGACTTAAAGCACGCATGGACTGGGGCGGCCACGGCGACGACGACTACCCGGTTGAGTCATCGCAAATACTGGAGATCACGGACGACGAGGTCGTCATTCGGAGCGAGTGACGCGAGAACGTGGTCGGGAACGTTCAGACCGACCGGCGGGTCGTCCGGGCCCATGGATCGACTACCGAATCGATTCCTGTCGATACGACCGCTCGATTACTCGAGGTCGAAGCGGTCGTGCGTCATCACGTTGCTCCACACGTCCACGAAGTCATGGACGAACTTCTCCTCCGCGTCGTCGGACGCGTAGACGTCTGCGATGGCTCGAAGCCGGGAGTTCGACCCGAAGATGAGGTCCGCGCGGGTGGCCCTCCACTCGACATCGCCCGTCTCGCGGTCGCGCAGCTCGAAGACCTCACCGTCTTCGGAGTCGGTAGGCGCTTCCCAGCCCACGATGTCCTGGGTATCGTCGGACGCTTCCCACTCGTAGTCCATATCGAGCAGGTTCACGAAGAAGTCGTTGGTCAGCGTCTCCGGCCGATCGGTGATGACACCGAGGTCGGAATCCTGGTAGGTCGCGTTCAGTGCGCGCATACCGCCGACCAGCACCGTCATCTCGGGTGCCGTCAGGTCCAGGAGGTCCGCCTTGTCGACCAGCAGTTCCTCCTGCGAACGGTCGGCCTCGTCACTGTAGTAGTTCCGGAACCCGTCGGCGTTCGGTTTGAGCGCCTCGAAGGACTCGACGTTGGTCTGTTCCTGCGTCGCGTCGGTACGGCCCGGTTCAAACGGGACCTCGACATCGTAGCCGGCATCCGCCGCGGCCTGCTCGATGGCTGCGTTGCCGCCCAGAACGATCAGGTCGGCCAGTGAGACCCGCACGTCGTCGGATCGCGAGCCGTTGAAGTCGTCCTGAATTGCTTCGTAGGTCGACAGCACCGTCTCCAGCTGGTCCGGTTCGTTTACTTCCCAGCTCTTCTGTGGTTCGAGACGGATGCGAGCCCCGTTGGCGCCGCCGCGTTTGTCGCTGTCGCGGTACGTCGACGCGGACGCCCAGGCGGTCTTGACGAGCTGGGAGACCGAGAGATCCGACGCGAGGAGTTCCTCCTTGAGCTCGGCGATCTCCTCGTCGCCGATCAGGTCGTAGTCGGCGTCGGGGATAGGGTCTTGCCACAGCATCTCCTCGTCCGGCACTTCCGGCCCGAGGAACCGATCCGACGGGCCCATGTCGCGGTGGATCAGCTTGTACCAGGCCTTTGCGAACGTCTTCCGGAACTCGTTGGGATTCTCCTGGAAGCGCTCAAGGATTTCCCGGTAGTCGGGATCGCGCTTGAGCGCGACGTCCGTCGTCAGCATCATCACGTCTTCTTTCTCCGCCGGATCTTCGGTACCGGGCGCGGCCTCGTCGAGTTCGCCGTTCTGCGTGGTCCACTGCCACGCGCCGCCGGGCCCCTTCTCGGGCCACCACTTGTACTCGAGCAGGTTACTGATGTAGCCCATGTCCCACTGCGTCGGCGTGGTGTTCCAGGGGCCCTCTATGCCGCTGGTGATCGTGTCGGCTCCCTTGCCGGAGCCGTGGCTGCTCTCCCAGCCGAGGCCCTGCTGATCGATCGGGGCCGCCTCGGGTTCGGGACCGACGTGGTCGTCGGGGTCGGCGGCTCCGTGGACCTTCCCGAAGGTGTGTCCGCCGGCGATAAGCGCGGCCGTCTCCTCGTCGTTCATCGCCATCCGACTGAACGACTCCCGAATTCGTTCCGCCGACCACTCCGGATCCGGCTCACCGTTTGGGCCCTCCGGATTCACGTAGATGAGGCCCATCACGGTGGCACCGAGCCCTTCTTGAAGGGTATCTTCCTCGTCGAAGCGCTCGGACGCTTCCCACTCGTTTTCGGGCCCCCAGTCGACGGCCTCGTCGGGCTGGTACTCGTCCTCGCGTCCGCCGGCGAAACCGAACGTCTCGAATCCCATCGACTCGAGGGCCACGTTCCCGGCAAGAACGATCAGGTCGGCCCACGAGAGTTTCCGGCCGTACTTCTGCTTGACCGGCCAGAGCAGTCGGCGCGCTTTGTCGAGGTTTGCGTTGTCGGGCCAACTGTTGAGCGGCGCAAAGCGCTGTCGACCGCCGGCCGCGCCACCGCGGCCATCGCTGGTCCGGTACGTGCCGGCGCTGTGCCACGCCATCCGAATGAACAGCGGCCCGTAGTGGCCGTAGTCGGCCGGCCACCACTCCTGCGACGTCGTCATCAGCTCCGTGAGGTCCGCCTTCACCTCCTCGAGGTCGAGTTTCTGGAACTCCTCGGCGTACTCGAAGTCCTCACCCATCGGATCGGCTTCCTGGGAGTTCTGGTTGAGGATCGTCAAGTCCAATCGATTCGGCCACCAGTCGTGATTCGGTGTGTTGTCTGACATGAGTGGTCTCCTACGCTTGCAGAAATGGATCACGGAATAATAGATGTACCGATCGCAACATCAGTTTCGTGTTTCACCCCATATTGTTTCCGTTATAGAAAATATCGGGCCGAAAGCGAGCGAACTGTCCCGTGTCGAGCGAACCCGACCGGATCCGAAATGTGAATTGCGACTGAGGAATCGGCGAGCGGAGCGACCGGTCGTCTCGTTACTCCTCTTCTTCTTCTTCGGGAGTATCGGCCGCATCGCTGTCGATCCGGCGACTGACATCGACCTGATAGTTTCCGAGAATGTCTCGCCCGAGCAAGACGGGGTAATCCATGTGGCTGCGGTCTTCGACGCTGGCCGTGACGGTGTGTTGGTTGCCGCCGACGCCGACGACGACGTCGACGACGGGGCGACTCTTGGACTGTTTGCTGCTACCGGATCGAATGCGGGTGATAGACTTGATCGGGCCGGCCCCGATATCGGCGGCGAGACTGGTATCGATGCTCGTCCGTGTGGCACCGGTGTCGGACTTCGCGAGAACCGTCTTCGACCCGCTGGTCCCCGAGAGAATGACTTCCTCCGTGTAGCCGATTACCGCAGGTTCCGTATCCTGTCCCCTCACATCCGGGGGCTGTGCTGCCGGCCGGGAGTCGTCGAGGACGTTCGCGAGATCTCGCACGCGCTCGTCGTCGACCTCGCCGCCCGCCCGTTCGATCGCGAGTTTCGCGATATACGGTGCCGGGCTCATCTGGGTCGCCTCGTAGAGCCCCTTGAACCCCGCCGTCGGGTTGACCTCGAGGACGAACCAGCCCTCGTCGCCCTCGACGAGGTCGACGCCGGCGTAGTCGAGGCCGACGATATCCGATGCGCGCTGGGCCATTTCGCGAGCCTCGTCGGGGAGGTCGTCAGTCGCGTCCTCGACCGATCCGCCGAGCGCGACGTTGGTTCGCCAGTCGTTGTCCGGCGCGTAGCGGTACATCGCGGCCACGACCTCGCCGCCGACGACGTAGACGCGCAGATCGCGATGGCGAACGTCCTCTTGGTCGACGAGTTCCTGCAAGAACGCATACCGGTTACCGACCTTGGCGTTGATCGGATCGTCGGGGCCGACCTTCCACGTCCCACCACCGTGGGTGCCGATGGCGGTCTTGTAGACGGCCTCCTCGCCGTAGCGGTCCCGCGCAGCGTTCAACTGCTCGCCGCTCAACGCGAGCGTCACGTCGGGCGTCCGCACGTCGTTCGACGCGAGCGCGGTCGCCGTCGAGAGCTTGTGGATCGCCGTCATCACGGCCATCGGTTCGTTGAGTGTCGGAACCAACTGAGAGAACGCGTTTACCAGCCCGAGTTCCTCGGCGGGCTGTTCGGTATTCGACAGAAGTACCCTGTTCGCGATGACGTCCACCGCGGGCTCGAGCGTCGGACTCCCGTCGGCGACACTGACGGACGTGTTCTCGGAGCGAAGCCACTCGGTGTCGTGTCCCAGATCCTCGACGGCGTTGAGAATTGCTTTCGTTTCCTTGCTCGTATGAAGACTCAGTACCCCCACGGTCACGGGATCGGCAACGGCCATACTGCCTAGACACCGAACCCTCGGATAAGCGTTGATAGTTCACTCAGTGATAGCGGAATCGGATTGGGGACATCCGGACGGTTCGAAACGATGTCACCCGATGACTGACCGAACCTGTCCCGGATCGACCAGGCCGCTCAGCACCGCCAGCACGGCCCAGGTGACGGCACCGAGAGCGATCGCCCCGAACAGCATAAGCAGGTTCGAAACCAGCGGCGTTACGAGCAAGACGGCGACCGCCATGACGCCCGTAATTCCACAGACCATCCCAGTCGTCCGCGCGAGTCGCCCCACGTGCAAGCCGAGTTCGGTATGGACGATATAGAGGTTGACCGCGACGTACACCGAGTGGGTCGCCACCGTCGCGATCGCCGCCCCGACGACGCCGATCAGCGGGATCAACACGATGTTCAGTCCGAGATTGGCCAACGCCGTCGCGCCCTTCGCGACTGCTCGAGAACGAGCGCGACCCAGATAGTCCAGGCTATCGCTGGTCAGGTTCGTAATCGCCTGTAGCACGACGAATCCGGCGAGCACCTGTAAGACGGGAATCGCACCGGCGTACTCGGCCCCGAACACCATCGTCAAGAGCGGTCCCGCGACGATCGTGAGGCCGGCCGCTGCCGGAATGTAGAGCAACAGGATGTTCGTCAACGAGGTCTCGTAGATCCGTCTGGCTTCCTCGAGTTCGCCGGCCGCCTTCTGTTCGCCGAAGTTCGGCGAGATGGTAAAGCCGAGCGACGCCGCGGGCGCGAGCACGAACTCTGTGATCTGCTTTGCGAGGGTATAGAACGCGACCGCAGCCGGATTGATGAAGGCTCCGACCAGCACGATGTCGATTTGCTTGTCGATGACGTTCGCACTCTGGGTCGCCGTCAGGGGAACGCTGTACTCGAGAAGGCGGCGCGAGAGGCCATCCTCGTATTCGTCCGCGGCGTCGTATCGGACGTAGAACCCGTAGTAGAGGATTCCCATTCCGATGACGGCGGCGACGGCGTAGCCGACGATGTATCCGAAGAACGCGCCGAGCGCACCGAACCCGGCGAGGACGAACGCGACGACGAAGACGAGTCGGGCAGCGCCACTGATCGCCTGAACGAGCGCGCTGTAGCCGAGGTGGTTGAAGCCCTGTAACGCCACCCGCGCGAACGCGCTAAAGGAAAAGACACCGAGATAGATCACGCCCGCGGCGAGAAACGGGGCCGCACCCGGTTCGCCGAGCGCGACCGCGATCTGCTCGTGAAAGAGCAACAGGGCGTAGGAGACGAACGCGATCAGGATGAGTTTGACCGTGACCGTGGACCTGAGCAGGTGCGGGATCTGGCCCGGGTCCGCCTCGCGGTATTCTGAGATGTACCGCGCGACGGACCGGCTGAGACCGAGGTCCACGAACAGTTGGATGATCGCCAACACGCCGATCGCCCAGTAGAGCACGCCGTAGCCGTCCGGCTCGAGCAGATACCGCGCCAGGACGAACATCAGCAACGCGCTCGAGAGCATGTAGACGCCACGCGCGGCGAGCGTTGCCTTGAAGCCGCTGACGATGTGGTCTTCCCTATTCATAGTAGACTGGGACGGTGAGAGACGCGCGACCGTCCGATGCGACGGTGAACTCGACCAACGTGGTCGTCCACTCGAGGGATCGGACATTTGTAATGCGGCGACAACACGCGGAAATGGGCTGCAACAGCGGCGGTGACGGGGTCGGTCCGACGAACGGTCCCAGAACGACCTGCGCGCCGGATCGACGGGGTACAACTCGAGTGTACCGTCACGCAAACGATCGCAAGCGAACCATACACGGGGCCAAAGTGCTGTTGGACAGAATCAGAACTGTACTGTACAGGGTGTTCAGTAGTGAGTTCGATGAAAGAAGTTTCCTGCTACCGTGGCAACAGGAAATCGCCACGCCCTCCCCAACCGAGTTCTACTCACGGGTCACTTCGTTCCCCGTTCACCTCGCGGTTCTCACTCCTGACAGCCGCTCCGAACGACGCACCGTTCGTATGGTTTGCGGGATCGACGGTCCTGAGCTATTCGTTCACTTATCCCTCACGCAACGTCATCGGCCACCCTCACTGACGTCCGGTCGGCTTGCTCACGGCTCGCTTCGCTCTCCAGTCGCTTCGGAGGTGCTCCCGATAGTCGCACCTCGCTGACAGCGCACACCACCGTACGATGGGTGGCCGGCCCGGAGTAATACGGGGTTTCCCTATACCGATCAGCTGGTTTTTGCGCCGGTCACTGACTCGGCGTGGCACTACGGTCACGGTTTTGTTTGCGCTCCCGCCGCCTCTCAGTCGATGGCATTGCGGTGACTGTGTGAACTCGTGTGGGTGAGTCGCACGCTACTGCTCGGCCACGACACTGAAATAGGCGTCCCACGAACGATGTGCTGACTGTCTGTCGATGATGCAAACGGCTGAGGGAGGGGATCTCCTCGAGAGAGATGACGGGATGAATCAGTCGCCGAACGGGGGTGGAGAGCCGTGACGATGCGATCCGTTCCGATCGTCGACCGGGTCACCGACGCCTTCTTCGCCCTCGATACCGGCTTTCGGTTCACCTATCTCAACGAGCGAGCCGAAACGCTGCTGAAACGCTCGCGCACGGAGCTGATCGGCCGGGTCATGTGGGACGAGTTTCCCCAGACCGTCGAGACGCAGTTCCCCGAGGGCTTTCACCGCGCGATGGACGAACAGGTGCCGGTTTCCTTCGAGATCTACCACGCCCCCCTCGAGACGTGGTTCGAGGCGCGGGCCTACCCCTCCGAGACCGGCCTCTCGGTGTACATGCGCGACGTCAGCGAGCGGAAGGCTCAGGAGACGACGCTGGCCCAGCACGCCGCGGTCGTCGAGGCGATCCGGGACGCCGTCGTCACGCTCGATCGCAACCGCGAGATCGTCACCGTCAACGGCGCGACCGAGTCGATCTTTGGCGTCGGCCGATCGCGACTCGTCGGCGAGCACATCGAGACGCTGACCGAACTGGCAGGGATCGACGCCGAACGCGCCGTCGAGATCGGCCGGGCGATCACCGATGTCGACGTCGGCAACGCCGGCCGTCGCCAGCTCGAGCTCCCCTACACCGGTCGGGGCGGCGACGACCGAATGGGTGAGTTCCGGTTCGTCCCCGTCGAGGACAACAGGGCGACCGTCGCCGTCGTCGTCCGGGACGTTACCGACCAACACGAGTACGATCGCGTCGTCACGTCGTTACACGAGGTCACCCGGTGGCTCCTCGAGTCCGACGACCCCGAAGAGATCTGCGCGATCGCCGTCCACTCCGGCAGCGACCTGCTCGATCTCCCCATCAGCGGCATCTGGCTGCTCGAGGAGGAGCAGGGCTACCTCGAGCCGGTCGCCGGCACCGCCGGCGCGCACGACGAGTTCGGTGGCCTCCCGCGGTTCAATCCCGGAGAGGGGCTCGTCTGGGACATCTTCGAGGCCGGCGGCGTCGAACTGTTCGACGACCTCGAGACCGTCGACGGCATCTACAACCCCGAGACACCGCTGCGCTCGGAGATCATCGCACCGATCGGGACCCACGGCGTGCTCATGACTGGCTCGCTCGAGCCCCATCGATTCGACGAGAGCGACGTCGACCTCATTTCGACGCTGGTCGAGAACACGCGGGCCGCCCTCGATCGGGCCGACCGAGAACGGATCCTCAGGGACCGCACGGACGAACTCGAGCGCCAGACCGAACGCCTCGAGGCCGTCGCCGACGTGCTCTCGAACGACCTGCAGCGCCAGCTCGAGGCCGTCGCCGACGCGCTCGAGGACGACGGAGCCGAAGCATGGGAGTTTCCCCTTGCGGAGGACACCGTCGAAACGACTCTCGACCGGGCCGAGCGCCTCGTCGACGACGTTCGGGAGTTCGCCCGCAACGCCACGGCCATCGGGACCCGTGCTCGGCTCGACCTCGAGTCGGCGATCGACGACGCCATCGGGGAGTCCCGCCTCGAGGCGGACGCGCTCGTCGTCGACGCTCCGGCCACGCTCCGGGCGGATCCCGAGCGGTTCGTCCACCTGCTCGAGACGGCGTTCGACAGCGCCGCCGCGCGGGCCGACGGCGACGTGATGATCCAGATCGGGCTGGTCGGCTTCGAGAACGGCGGCAGTCGCGGCTTCTTCGTGCTCGACGACGCCGCGGAGATCCCGCCGAACGCACACGAACGCGTCCTCGATCCGACCGCTGACGACGACACCGCAGTCGACGGACTCGGCCTCGCGCTCGTTCGGGCCATCGCCGAAGCCCACGACTGGAAGTGTACCGTCACCAACGGCCAGAACGGCGGCACGCGGATCGAAATCCGAGACATCACGACGCTCGAACGACGACTCGAGTGACCGGTCCGGGCGCTCGAATCCGCGTTCGGGGTAGGCCGATCAGGAGGAAGCGGATTCTGCGCTGGGACGATTCTGCGCTGGGCCGATTCAACGTTATGACCGTTCCGCGCGGACGGGCGTTCCGACTCGTCGACTGATGGACTCCGGCTCGTCAATTGATGGACTCCGGCTCACCACGCCGTCTCGATCCCTGCTATTCCTGAAAAACGGATTCGCGCGTAATGTCCTGACAGAGCTCTCGATAGCTGTTCTGTTCCAGGAGTTCCTGCATCGTGTCGTTGACCCGGACGCGAAGGACGGCCATCCGGTCCTCGAGTTCGGCGTACTCCTGGCTGGACCGGCGTTCGGACTCGGTCTTCTGGTCGTCCAGCAGCGCCTTCTTGGACGCGAGTGCGAAGAGCTCCTGGAGTTGCTCGTCGTGGGTCGCCCGGAGGAGCAACTGGTCGATAATGTCGACCAGTTCGTCCTTCGAGACGGGCTTGACAAGGTAATCGTCGAATCCGAGCTCAACGATGTCGAAATCGGGTTCGACTGCCGTCACCATCGCGACCCGGCACTCGAGTGACTGCTCTCGAATGGTCTCGAGGACGGTATCGCCCGAGAGACCGGGCATCCGACGATCGAGGAGGACGACATCGATCGCGCCATCGATCGCCTCGAGCGCTTCGCTGCCGTCGTAGGCCGTCTCGACGTCGCAGTCGTCCTCGAGCCACGCGGCGTAAAGGTTCGCGAGGTCGGGCTCGTCTTCGACGATCAGGACGGACGGAGTGTCTGTGGACATCGAATTCCTCCGGTCTGGCGGTTCGTTGGACGAATCGGCCCGGTCGTATATCAATATACCGGACAATACGGCGAAAAATCCGTCGAATCGGTTCGTGGACTCTCGATCGGTCCCGTTACTCGAGTTCGCGTTCGATCGTCGCGCGTCGCTCGCGGATCGCGGCCGCGTCGGTCTCGAGCGTTCGGTCGCCGAGATCGATCGCGAGCCGACCCTCGTCGGTTGCCGTCCCGAGTTCGACGACCGGGGCGATGCCATCGAACGCCTCGCGGACGGCCGCGACCGATTCGGTCTGGATCAGCGCGCGGCCCGGCTGTTCGTGGAACAGCGCGCCAGCGGGATCCGGCGCCGGGATCGACACCTCGAGGCCCGCGTCGTCGCCCACCATTTCGGCGAGCGCAACGGCGAGGCCGCCGTGGCTCACGTCGTGAACGGCCAGCGTCGAGTCGTCGTTCGCGACCGCCGCCAGCGTCTCGACGACGCTCGCGGGATCGGCGGGCAGGCCTGGGAACCGATCGCTGCCGTCGAAGCGCGCGAGGTACTCGGAGCCACCGAGCCGGGACTCGTCTCGCTCGAGGCCGAGATCACCGACGAGGACCAGATCGCCCTCGGACTCGACCGACAGCGGCGGCGCATCGTACCCGTCTTTGGAGCCGACCATCGCCAGCGTCGGCGTCGGCGGAATCGGCCCCGCGACGGAATCGTTATACAGCGAGACGTTCCCGCCGACGACCGGCGTCGACAGCGTCTCGCACATCTCCGCGAGGCCGTCGACGATGCCGGTGAAGCCGCCGTAGACGTCCGGCTTCTCCGGGTTGCCGCCGTTGAGGCAGTCCACCGCGGCCAGCGGCGTTGCGCCCTTCGCCGCGATGTTCGTCGCGTTCTCGAGCGCGACCGCGCGAGCCCCCTCGTAGGGCGCGACGGTGGTCCAGTTCGGCGCGGCACCAGAGGAGATTGCGAGGCCCTGCTCGGCCTCTCGCACCGCGATGATCGCCGCGTCGTCGCCCGGTCCGACGCTCGTCCGCACGCCGACCTCGTGGTCGTACTGCCGGTAGACCCACCGCTTTGAGGCGGTGTTCGGACTCGAGACGATCGCGTCGAAGGCCGCCTCGAGGTCCGCGTCGGGCAGGTCCGTCTCGGGCTCCTCGAGTTCCTCGGTCGCGAGATCGTTCATCGGCGCGCCCTCGCCGAGGAAGTAGGCGTCGACGTCGACGACTGTCTCTCCCTCGAAAAGACACGTGTAGTTTTCGTCGGTGACTTCGCCGATGACCGAACAGCCGAGATCGAACCGCTCGACGATCTCGTGCACGCGGTCGACGTTCTCCGGCTTGACCTCGTAACACATTCGCTCCTGAGACTCGGCCAGTAGAATCTCCATCGCGTTCATGTTCGGCTCGCGCTGGTGGACTCGCTCGAGTTCGATGCGGGCGCCGAGGTCGGCCTTGGCGACCATCTCGCTCGAGGCCCCGCCGAGGCCGGCGGCGCCGAGGTCGCGAGCGGACTCGATTAGGCCTTCATCGACGAGTTGTTCGTTGGCCTCGATGAGCAGCTTTTCGGCGTACGGATCGCCGACCTGCACCGCGGGTCGATCCGCCGTTTCGGCGTCTTCGGCGAGGTCCTCGCTGGCAAAACTCGCGCCGCCGAGCCCGTCGCGACCGGTGGCGTTTCCGACAAGGACGAGCGTGTTGCCCGGCTCCTGCGCTTTGGCGGTGACGAGGCGCTCCTCATTCGTCAGCCCGACGCAAGCCACGTTGACCAGCGGATTCCCCTCGTAATCGGGGTGGAAATCGACGCTTCCGGCGACCGTCGGGACGCCGATACAGTTGCCGTAGTGGCTGATTCCCTCGACGACGCCCTCGAAGAGGTACTGCGAGTGGTCATCGTCGAACTCGCCGAAGTACAGCGAGTCAGCGAGCGCGATTGGATACGCACCCATCGAGAGCGTGTCCCGGACGATGCCGCCGACGCCCGTCGCCGCGCCGTCGACTGGGTCCACGTAGGAGGGATGGTTGTGGCTCTCGATTCCCATCGTGATGTACGTGCTCCCGTTTCCGTCTCCGCTTTCGCTATCGGGGAGTGCGACAACCGCCGCGTCGTCGCCCGGCCCAACAACGACTTGCTCGCCCTCGCTGTCGAACGCCGACAGCAACGGTCGCGAGGAGCGGTACGCACAGTGCTCGCTCCAGAGGTTCTCGAACAGCGCCGCCTCCGCTCGAGTCGGTTCCCGTCCCAGCTCGGAGACGACGAGTTCGCGGTCCGAATCGGCAAGACTCATTCACCTAGGTGGTGAAAGTCGGCCGGTAAATGGGTTTCTATATGCACGAACGTGGATAAAATCGGTCGATGGGCGGCGTCGAGAGGTGCGGACCGAGTCGTTTTTCATCAGCCCCGCTAAACGTCCGCCCGTGCTGTCGGTCGAACTTCACACGCATTCGTCGTTGTCCTACGACGGTCGCGACCCGGTCGAGCTCATTTTGGAGCAGGCCGAGGCCGTCGGTCTCGACGCGATCGCGGTGACGGACCACGACGAGATCGATGCGAGCCTCGAGGCCGCCGAGTTGGCCCCCGACTACGGCCTCGTGGGCATTCCGGGAATGGAGATCTCGAGCAAGGCGGGTCACATCCTCGGACTCGGTCTCGAGAAAGCAGTTCCCCCGGGGCTTTCCTTCGAGTCGACGCTCGAGGCGATCCACGACCAGGGCGGATTAGCCGTGATTCCCCACCCATTCCAGGAGTCGCGCCACGGCGTAATGGCACGGATCTCCCGCGAACAGCTCGCGCTCGGCGACGCGATCGAGGTCTACAACTCCCGTCTGTTTACCGGTCGGGCGAACCGGCAGGCCGAACGCTACGCCAGGTCTCGAAATCTGCCGATGACCGCCGGGAGTGATGCCCACATCAGCGAGATGGTCGGGCAGGCGATCACCCGCGTCGACGCCGACGACCGCTCCGCCGATGCGATCCTCGAGGCGATCGCGGCGGGCCGGACGACCGTCGAAGGGAAGCGAACGCCGTGGCGGATCAGCATTCGACAGTTCGCCGGCGGCGTCACGCGACGAGTGGGTCGCGTTTTTAATCTCATCCGATGACCGACACAACGCTTCGCGGTGCCGAATCGCCGATCGTTCGCGACGCGCTCGAGCGCGCCGACCCGCTTCCGGGAACGGCCGGCTTCGCGGGGGAGATCGACGGCCGACTCGTTCGAGACGTGCTCGGGAGAGTTCCGCTGTTCGTCGAACTGGAAACGAGTCTCTCGCGCGCGGGACCGTCGTGGGCGTTCGAGCCGACCGTACTCGAGAACCCAGTCCTCTTTCCGGCCGGTGCGGTGGCAGCCGTGGACAGTCCCGTTCCCGACGCCGAATCCCGCTGGGCGCTCCCCGATCCAGCCCCCGTATCGGACCACGAGGCCGCGATCGACGACCTCGAGGGCGCAATCGAAACGGCGACCGCGGGCGTTCGGCAGGACGATCGCGATATCGCCGTCGCCTTCTCCGGCGGCGTCGACTCGGCGCTGGTCGCCGAACTGCTCGACGCGCCGCTGTACGTTGTCGGCTTCTCCGACAGCCACGACGTCGCGGCCGCGCGGACGGCCGCCGATGCGATGGGGCGCGACCTCACGGTCGTCGACCTCGAGCCGGCCGACCTCGAGCGCGCCGTTCCGGAGGTAGCGCGAGCGACCGGGCGGACGAACGCGATGGACGTCCAGATCGCGCTCCCGCTCTACCTGGTCGGCGAGCGCGTCGCCGCGGACGGGTTCGACGCGCTCGCCGTCGGCCAGGGAGCCGACGAACTGTTCGGCGGCTACGAGAAGGTCGTCCGACTCGACCACCGGGTCGAGGCCGAGACCGTCCGCGGAGCCGTCCGCGAGCAAATTCGAAGCCTCCCGAACCAACTGCCGCGGGACGTACTGACGATCGAGGCGACGGGCCTCGAGCCGGTTGCGCCCTTCCTTCACGACGCCGTGGTCGAGGCGGCGCTTCGACTGCCCGACGAGCTACTGGCCGACGCGGACGAGCGAAAGCGCGGGTTCCGACGCGTTGCGGACCGGCATCTGCCGGCCGAGGTCGCCAGCAGGGACAAGAAGGCGGTCCAGTACGGTAGCCTCGTCGCTCGCGAACTCGATCGACTCGCCCGGCAGGCCGGCTACAAGCGTCGGATGGACGATCACGTGGACAAGTACGTCGAATCACTACTCGCGGATGAGGAGACACGGGCAGGCTCAGACTGACTGCGTCACTGACTCCTCAGGACGGCATCGGACAGAGGCTCGCAGTGAAGCGTACCGTCTCGTCGGTCTTGTTTTCCGCACCGTGGTCGACACCGCGCTCGTGGTGGACGACTCCTGGCGCGTCGATTTTCTCGCGCTCGTCGTCCTGAATCACCGTGACTGTCCCCTCGAGCACGTGAAACACGTTCGTGCTATCGGCATGTTCGTGAGCCTCGAGTTCAGCACCCGGTCCGAGCGCGAAGGCCTTCACGAGGACATCGTCGCTGACGACCAGTTCCGCGGTCTCGACCTCGCCGGCTCCCGGCTCGAGGTCGTCGATCGAATCGGCGTACGTATCGAGCATTGCGTCTCGGTTCGACGGACGGCATCATAACAGCAGGGGAAAGAGAGAACGGATCTGCAGGGGACGATGAGGCGCGGTAGGTGAGCGCTCAGTCTTTCGTCTCGGTCGGTAGCTTGTTCGCCGGTTCCTGCGTGATGTTTTCCGAGACCGTACGGCGGTTGGCCTCGCCGATTCGGTCGGCGACCTCGCCGACGAGGTCCTCGAGGTGCTGTTGGACCTCGCTGTCGTCGTCCTTGACGAGCGCCCCCTCGCTGCCGTCGGCCCCGAAGTCGGGGTGGATCGGAATCTTGCCCAGCAGCGGAACGTCGTACTTGTCGACGATGGTGTCCGCACCGCCGGTCCCGAACAGCCCGTGCTGGTCGCCACAGGACGGACAGATGAAGGAGCTCATGTTCTCGACGACGCCGAACACCGGCGTGTCGTGTTTGTTGAACATCTGAATCCCCTTTCGGGTGTCGTCTAACGCCATCTCCTGGGGCGTCGTAACGACGACCGAGCCCGTCACGGGCATCGACTGCAACAGATTCAGCGTCGCATCGCCGGTCCCCGGCGGGAGGTCGACGATGAGGTAATCGAGTCGTCCCCACTCGACGCCCTCGAGGAATTTCATCATGAACTTGTTGACCATTGGCCCGCGCAAGATTGCGGGGTCGTCGTCGTCCTCCATCATCATGCCCATACTGATGACGCGGACACCGTCCGAGCGTGGCGGCACGATTTCCTCGTTGGGCGTGACGCCGGGGTCGCTCTCAGGCGGGAGGATCTGCGGCACGTTCGGCCCGTGAATGTCGGCGTCGAGCAGGCCGACCATCGCACCGCGTTTCTCGAGTCCGGCCGCCAGGTTGGCCGCGACCGTCGTCTTGCCGACGCCACCTTTGCCGGAGGAAACGGCGATGACGTTGCGCACGTTCGGGAGGACCTCGTCGTCGAAGCCGTGTTCCTCGCCGACGTGGGCCCGCAGATCGGGCTCGAGACCGGCGTCCTCGATGACATCGCGGATCTGATTCCCGATCGCCATCTCGGAGGGTGCGTACGGCGCGTTGAACGCGAGCGAAATGCGGGCCGTCTCGTCGTCGATAACGACGTCGTTGACCAGTCCGAGCGAGACGATGTCGTCGCTGATGTCCGGATCTTCGACCTCCTCGAGTTTGATCTCGAGTTCGTGTTCTGTAATGCTCATAGTGGCTGTGTTAGTCGTTGGAAGGATGTGGAACGGGATACGTGTGATGGTTCGGGACCGAATCACTGCTGAACGGCACCGCTTACGGGGTGACGATCGCGAAAAATAAATCGGCGTTCGTTGTGAGACGGCGACGGTTACGGCGGGCCGACGCCGCTGATCGGCTCCGGCGGGCCGCCGTAGAAGACGATACCGATCAGGACGGTCAGGACGAACATCCCGACCCACATCGATGTCGTCAGTCCGACGAGGTAGCTCACGCCGAGCAGTCCGGTCTTCGTGTCGCGGGGTTCACCGAGGAACCACGCCGCGAGCATGATGTAGACCGGAACCAGGATAACCGCGAAGATGATCCAGGTCCCCTCGTTGGCGAAGCCGGTGAAGCCGGCGGTGCCGTCGTAGCCGTGGTACAGGAGTTCCGATGGGATCGCTGTCAGTGCTGCGTTCATGCTTCCACCTCGGGTTCGGTCGCGTCGTCATCGTGTGCGTGGTCGCCGCGCAGGTGTTCAACCGCGTGGAGTTCGACCACTGGAACGAGCTTCGAGAGGTTGAGGAATAAAAGTGCAACCAGCGCAGTCGTTCCGACGAGCGAGAGCCACTCGATGAGGCTCGGGAAGTAGGTCCCGGGCGTGTTGGCGTAGATGTCGAACGTCGGGTGCAGGAATCCCTCGACGACGAACAGGATCTTCTCGGTCAGGGTCCCGGCGAGGATGATACAGCTGGCGAGGAGCGCTCGCTTCTTACTGAACAGGGCCGGACGGATCCCCTGCAGGAAGATGTACACGAGCGTGCCGAATATCATCGTCATCGCAACCTGGTAGACCGGGTGGCCGATCTTCGCCTCGATCGCGACCGCCTTGTTGGTCGGTCCGAGGAAGACGCCGTTGATGATCGTCTGGAGCTGGAACCACAGGAACAGCAGAGTGAAGAATCCGAGCCACAGGAGCAGTCCGCGGAAGATGTCGTCGGTGATGATGTGATCCCAGTCGTAGGCGCGGCGGAACGCGTAGGAGATGATCATGATGCCGCTGATCGCCGACATCAGCGCGATACTGAGGAACATCGGCCCCTGAATCGCACCGGTCCAGCCGGGCATCGCCGGCAGGAGTGCGAACAGCCACGGAATCACGCCGCCGTGGAGCAAGAGCGGGGCCATGATGATGACTGCGGCGGCGAGCCACCAGACCATCCGATCGATGACCTTGTCTTCTTTCTTGCTGTAGCCGATAGTCAGTATCTTGTAGACCGGTTCGAACTTGTCCGGCAGATCGTCACGCAGGCGGTTGACGTCATAGCGCAACGTCAGTCCGAGGTAGGTCGCAGACAGCACGAAGTAGGCCGTGATGACGGTCACGTCCCACACGAGCGGCGAATTGTTGACCGTGATGTGGTAGTGACCAATGACGCTTGTCACCATCCGGTCCGGGCGTCCCATGTGGACCAGGATGTAGAAGCCGGCGGCCGAGAGGCCGCCGATCGTCGTCATCTCCGCGAGTCGAGCGACCGGCATGTACCGGTCCATATTGAGCAGGCGGACGGCGGCCGAGAGGATGATGCCGCCGTGAGCGACACCGACCCACCAGATGAACGCGCCGATGTACAGTCCCCAGGTCGAGCCGCCACCGCTCCCCCAGTCGCCGAGGCCGGTGACGATAAGGCCCTGCTGAAGCTGGTAGGCCCATGCGACGAGGAAGGCGACGAGACCCAGTGTCGCGGCACCGTACAGGATGAAATACTTCTTCGTGAGCGTGTTGATCGGACGAAGGATGTCCGCTTCCGTTGGCTCCTTCGTGCTCATAAGGACACCCCGTCAATCCGCCCGACCGTGCCTTCGTCGAGGTCCTCCTGGCGCTCGTCGAGCAGGTCGACGTCCTCGTAGGCGGTCGGACCGTCGACCTGGTGGGCCTCCGGTCCGGGCTGTTGGCCGAGGTAGGTGATGTTCGGGTTCGTTCCGATGTCCTCGAGCAGTTGGAACGAACTCGGGTCGCCCGTGTACTGCTCGAGTCGGAATCGAGCCTGCTGTTCGCTGCCATCACCGAGTCCGAGTTCGGTGTACGCCTCCTCGGTGTTGAGGTCGACGTACTGCTGGAAGGCCTCGACGGCGGAGAGGATTTCCTGTTCGTTTCGGAGAATGGAATTGTTCTCGTCGTCGCCGGGTTCGAGACCCTCACTGATCATCTCGATCGACTTCATGACCGCGAGGATGTCCACGGTGAGCCCCTCGATATTATCGATCGCGGTCAGGAGGTCGTCGCCCTCGCTGAGGGCGCTGTCGATATCGTCCGCCGACGGGGCGGATTTACTGCTTTCGGTGCCGTTCGTCAGGTGAACGATCGCGCGACTCTTGACCGGGTGCTCGCGGTGCTGGGACGGGTCGCTCTTCTCGTCTTTGACGTTTCCGAACTGGATCGCGTTCGGCGGGCAGGCCGACTCGCAGGCGGTCGTTCCGACCTTGCCTTCTCCCTGTTTACCGTCCTGCATGGACGGACACATCGTACACTTGCTCATCGTCCCGCGAGGTGCGCGACTGTCGACCCAGCGCTCGCCGTGATCGTACTCGGCGTGCGTGATCTGGTCGGGGTTGTCGGGATCCTCGAGGCCGTCGATATCCTCGTAGGCCGTATCGGGTTCGTCCCACTGGAAGTAGTTGACGCCGTAGGGGCAGGCGACCTGACAGTACCGGCAGCCAATACAGACGTCGTAGTCGGTCAACACGAGACCGTCCTTGTCACGCGTGTGACGCGCCGTCGTCGGACAGACCTTCTCGCAGGGAGCGTCCGTGCAGTGCTGGCACGGCCGCACGAGCATGTTGAAGTCGCTCCCCATGTTGAAGTCGGTGTAGACGTCGTATTCGGAGCCCTCTTGGCCGTGGTGGTTGTCGTCCTCCCAGGCCATGACGTACATCCAGTTGACGCCCTGGTCGAGATCGTTCTCCTCGGAACAGGCGGTCATACAGGAGAGACAGCCGTCACACCGCTCGAGGTCGATCGTCATCCCCCACTGGGTGTCGCTCTCCTCGGTGGTCTCCTGGCGCGGGCCTTCGGCCACGCTGTGCTCGGGACCGTCGCTGACGGTGCCGAACGCACCGAGGCCGACGGCCGTCGCGCCGACGCCCATCTTCTTCATGGTCTCACGACGGGTTTCCTCGCCGTCGCCGTCGAACTTATCGACCATTCGGGAGAACGTCCCCTTCGCCTCCTCCTGGGCCGCCTCGTAGGCTTCCTTGGTCGGTCGCTCGTCCTCGCCGAACTCCTCCATCACGTCCTCGTGATACTTCTCGTGGAAGTCGGCTTCGGAGAGTTCGCCCTTGGTGACCCGCATCGCGTCGCGGGCCATGTCCATACCGAGTTGGCTGTCGTACTCGGTATCGTCGAGCATCGTCTCGAGTTCGCCTTCCCACTCGTCTCCGAGGGGGTGGAATGATTCATCGTCCGTGCTCATTAGATCAGAACACCTCTGTATATGACACTGGTGTCATGCCGAGAGTACTCGACGGCATGCACTTCAAATCGTTCATTTGTGGATCCTCATTCCTCGTCTCATAACCGTACTCGCATGAAGGAGTGAGCCGATTTCCACACCATGAGAATCGAACCGATCATGTTCGCCAATATAAATCAATCGCCGTCGGAATCGGGTATCGACCCAACTCGACAGATGGGTTTCAGTGGCGGAAGCCCCGAAGCGTCAGGAGGGTGGATTTCATTGTTTCCTCCCGGAGTTCGAGGGCGGGAACCCAGCGCGACGGCCAGTCTCACACTCGGACCGATTCTCCAGTACTGCAAAATTCGGCCGTCGATTTTCGCCGGATCTCCATTCTACCGACGCGGACGGCGGAGAGGTATCCCAAACCGGAGCGCGACGTCAACGGATCGAATTACGTACTTGCGGCCGTTTCTTCGAGCGGTTCGTCTCCGTCGGAGACGCTCGGGACATCTTCGACGAACCGCTTGACGATCGCTTCTTCCGCCCGATGGAGCGTCTCGCTACACGTGGATTTGGCAATCATGAGACGATCAGCTAGCTCCGTCAGTGAACTACGCCGCGGGGTGTCGTAGTAGCCCGCTTCGACGGCGGCGACGATCACCTCGAGCTGGCGGTCCGAGAGGAGCTGGCTCTCGTGGAGCCGCTCGCGGACGTGATCGATCCGGTACTGGAGGCCGAAGTTCTCGAGTTGTTCGGCGAGTTCGGCCAATCGCTCCCGGGAGCCGGTGACGTCGATCGTCGCCTCGCCGTCCTGAATTTCGACTGGCAGTTCGATCGGCATCCCCGACTCTCGAGAGGAGAACAACAGGAGCGGTGCGGTGGTCTCGAAGTGGACCGTCGCCTCGTCGTCGCTCCACTGGGCGAGAGAGAGTTCGGTAATCTGGGGGTGTTCCTCCATGGCTTCGACCACCGCGGGGGTTTCCGAACCGGCGATTCGGACGAGAGCGAAGCCGGTGTCTGAGCCGGGAACGGCCGCGAGGACGCGAAAGGTCGACTCGGGAAAGTCCGTCGAAACCTGTTGGATCCAGATCGCTTCGGGCATCGTGAGTGTGAGGGTTGCGTGGGCCATACGAACGTGTTCTGTTCGGAGCTATATACTGGCGGTGACGAATATGTTCGGTTGATTCCCGCGCCCCGGGAAGATCGACTGCCGCGAACACGTTCGGACGAACGGCCAACTCGCCGCGGACCGAACGACGGACCGATGACGATTGAATCCATAGAACGGACGCTCGACGTCCGTGAGATCGACGAACCGCCGTTCGACGACATCGTTACCGCACTCGAGTCGCTCGAACGCGGCGGTCAGTTACGACTGATCGTGCCGTTCGAACCGGTCCCGCTCTACGAGGAACTCGATGATCGCGGATTCGCTCACGAGAGCGAGCGACGCGAGGACGGCGTCTGGCACGTGCGTATCGAACACACGTAACACCGACACGTAACACCGCCCGAACCGTGTCGTCGACCGTGTGAGACGTAGCGATGATTCACGAGCGCTCCGGCATCCCGAACGTGTTCGCACGAATTACCATCCGGCAGCCGTTCCGATGCACCAGTACATGACGCGACTCGATGTCAGAGACATTCAACCGGTGAACCGCCACCCGACCATTCACGACGAGTTCGAGGCCCTCGAGCCGGGCGAGACGCTCACGATCGTCAACGATCACGAGCCCAAGCCGCTGTTCTACGAGTTTCAGGCCGAAGTCGAGAGCTTCGACGCTGACGGCTACGAGGTCGAGCAACATGCCCCCGACGAGTTCGTCGCCCGATTCCCGAAGCTGGAGGCCTGACCGATCGCATTCGGTCGAGATATCGCTACCCACATCGCCATGTCCACGATAGCAGCCATCGTCGACGGCACGGACGCACCGTCCGACCGACCGCGGGAAACGATCGACGTTCGCTCGCTCGGTCCCCCGGAGCCACTGAAACGGACCCTCGAGACGCTCGCCGAGCTCCCCGCGGAGACGGTTCTGGTCCAGCGAAACGACCGCGTCCCCCAGTTTCTGTTCCCGAAACTGGACGATCGTGGCTATACCTACGAACCAGTCGAACGCGATGACGATGTCGTGACCGTCATCTGGCGGACGAACGGGGCGCTCGAGACGAGAGACGACGCGTAATCGGAAACTGACTTCGTGGGGCTACCCACGACCACCGATGAGACGATGCTACCGACACCAGATGATTGATGACCCTAACCGACGGCGATTCGCGGACCTGCTCGCAGCGACGACGATCGCGGCCTACGTTCTCGTCGCGCTCGGGACTGCCGTTTCGGCGACCGACGGCGCGACGTCCTGTCCCACCTGGCCGGGCTGTGCGACCGATTCGTCGCTTGGCTCGCTCTCCGGCGACCTCCTCCTGTTCTGGGCTCACCGCGTGGCGGCCCTCGTGACCGCCCTCCTCATCGTCGCGTCCGGGCTGGCCGCCCGGCAGGTCGATATCGGGCGCCGCGTGACCTGGCTCGTCGGCTGTGCGATCGTCCTCTTTCCGATCCAGGTCGCTCTCGGTGCCGCGCTCGTCGTCGGCGGCCCCGCCGCGGCGTCCGGCCTTCACCTCGTCCTTGCGATGGTCATCTTCGCCTGCCTCCTCGTCGCGCTCGTTCGGACCCTCGAGGACGGTGCCCGCGATCGATCGGAACAGCCAGACGCCGTCGATCCCGCCCGTCCCGTCGCAGAAGCGAGCGAGGTCACTGACGGTGGAGACAAGGAGGTCGTGACTGGGACCGACGGCTCAGGCGGGCGGATTGCACGCCTCCGGCGAACGGCCGGTGCGTATCTCACGCTCACCAAACCGCGGCTGATGTGGTTGCTCTGTCTCGTCGCACTGGCCGGGATGGGGCTGGCGACGCTGACCGGGACGCCGCTCGAGCCGTCGGTCGCTGTCGCGACGCTCGCCGGTGGCGTCCTCGCGATCGGCGCGAGCGGGACGTTCAATCACGTGTACGAGCGCGACCGCGATCGGCGGATGAACCGGACGGCCGACCGGCCGCTGGTTCACGATCTCGTCCCGGCGCGGAACGCTCTCGCGTTTGGCATCGTCCTCACGAGCGCATCGATGGCCGTTCTCGTCGCGTGGGTCAACGTGCTGGCCGCGGCGCTGACGCTCGCCGCGATCGGCTACTACGCCGCCCTTTACACGGTCGTCCTGAAGCCCAACACCGTCTGGAATACGGTTCTCGGCGGCGGTGCGGGTGCGCTTCCCGCGATCATCGGCTGGGCGGCCGTCACGGGATCCGTCGGACTGCCCGCGATCGCCCTCGCTGTGGTGATCTTCCTGTGGACGCCGGCGCACTTCTACAGCCTTGCGATCGCCTATCGCGACGATTACGCGCGTGGTGGTTTCCCGATGTTTCCCGTTACCGAAGGCGTGCTCGCCGCGCGTCGACACATCGCGCTCTATCTGGGTGCGACGCTGCTGGCTGCGAGCGTCCTCGGCTGGCTGGCGGGACTCGGCTGGGTCTACGCGGTGGCGTCCGTTTCGCTCGGTGCCGTCTTCCTCCGGTCGGTGATCCGCCAGTATCGCCGACCGACCGACGCGGTCGCGCTCCGCTCGTTTTATGTCTCGAACTACTACCTCGGCGCGATCCTTCTCGCGATCGTCCTCGAGACGCTCGTGATCGCCGGTTGACTGCCGGCGAACGCCATGTCGTCACCCGATCCCGTCGGCAGTTATCGGAGGGGTATATAGTAGCCCACAGTATAGCGGGAAGAGACAATTCTATTACTGGTCCTCGGGAATCGTCGCTGCTATTAAACGTCTGTCTGCCATCTCTTCGAATGTAGGACGATGACCCAACACAACGCTCACCGACGACGGTTCCTGCAGGCGATGGGTGCAGCCGGAGCGGTCGCAGTCGCCGGCTGCCTCGGCGGTGACGAATCGGGCACCGAAGCAAACAGCGGCCAGAACGGCGGCGAGGAGGAGGAGGGGCTGGCGGCGGCGAAATCGGTCGACGTCGATCGAATTGCACGGGATCCGACGGACATTCCGGCACCGGTCGACTGGAACGAGCCCCGGACGCACGACGTGACGCTCCGAACCGAGAAGGTCACCGCCGAAATCGAGCCCGGTGTCACCTTCGACTACA